>BNJU01002371.1_pt1 | contig 138424 bp, 136 predicted proteins | sample 8539281 | NCBI WGS metagenome assembly BNJU01 (sample SAMD00202456, study PRJDB9452) | human saliva metagenome | isolation source: human saliva | place: Japan | reverse complement strand
AGAGATAAAGAACTGATTTCTCATCGTGCAAGGGCTGTAAAGAAGTTGGCGGAATACTTAGGAAGGCTGAAAGGATAAAAAGAATAAAAAGGCTAAAGGGGCTTTTTAAAAGGAAAAGAGCTAACAGTAAAAACCATAAAAGCCCCCTTTTCGACTTCTATAAATACCCTTTTCCGAATTATTTTCATGAAAAATAAATATTTCTTTTCATGAAGAAAAATATTTCTTTTCACGAAAAAAGAATTTATTTTTCATGAAAATAATTTCGAAGGAGAAGCTTCCTTTAATACTGCCTATGAAAACTGATAACTACTGAAAAAGGCGTTATGGTCATCAGTTTGATGTCATGATTTCAAAGCCAATAGCGTACTCGTTATCTGTTTGACATAAGAAAATAACCATTTAATATCTGCTATGTTGTCTATTCTTCTTCCCTGTTTACAACTGCCATTGTGTAGCTTTTGGTGACAGAGTTACAGCGGCAGTGCGTGGAATGTGAGATGAATTTGAGATCATAGTAGCTGATGATGGCTCGTTATCGAGTGCTATGGTACGAGTATGCAACATCTATAGATGAGAACAAGGTTATGAGCAAAGTTGAAGGGTGTCCGTTATATTATCAAGAAAGCAGAACGTTGGGGCGTTCAGCTATTCGTAATTTCCTCATGTCGCAAGTCGAGGAGGAGAGATACTCTTCATTGATGGAGATTTAACCTAGACAATCCTCACTTTATTCGTCAGTTATCTGCAGACAAAAGCAATGTTGTTGTAGGTGAGGAATCGCGATTGGGAGGGTAGATCCCAAACATGTTGGAAAGACAATCTCAGATACCGCTATGAGAAGCGTACGAACAGAGAGGCTATACACCGCAAGAGTCGGCAGCGACATGCTTATCAAAAGCACTTTCGTACGACAAACTTCTGTACGCACGTATAGTCATCAGTGATGAAACATTCTTTTGATGAGAATTTCAGATCCAATACGGCTATGAAGATGTACTCTTAGGCAAATCGCTTGCCAGCAGCATCAAGTAGCAATAAACGCATATTGATAATCCCCATAACACTTGACTTTTTGAGGATCAAACGCGAGCTTCTTGATAAAGACAGAACAGTCTCTTCGCACACTATATACCTTCCGTAACGAGCTGAAAGGTTATTCTCAACTGCTTGAAAACTGCTGAAAAGATTGAGACGTTTACACTCTCCACTTTTTATAACAGCTTATAAGCTATTTAATGAGACAACGTATAAAGAATGCATCTTCAAGGCAATAAATCCCGAAGTATTTTTTTGTTTAATGTATACAAACTGATGTATTATATTCATCACGACAAAAGAACGCTATATGACAATAAAACGATATCTTTTAGTTGCGGCTTTCATCTTGTTAGCTTACTGTAATGCCCTTGCTGGCGGTGTAGGAACATGGAAGAATTATCTTGCTTACAGTGATGTACAGTGGGTTGAAGAAGGAAGTAACAAGTTGTATGTGCTTGCTTCCAATAGCCTTTATACCTATAACAAGAACGATCAGAGTATAAAGACTTACGATAAAGTTAATGGTTTGAGCGATACGGATATCCGTTTCATTGCTTGGAATAAGACTGCTCGTCGGTTGGTTATTATCTATTCGAATAATAATATCGACCTGTTAGACGATAGAGGTAATGTTATAAATGTGCCGGATTACTATCTAAAGACAACAATGGCAGACAAAACCGTCAATGGTATTGATATGTCTGGCGCCTATTGTTACCTTTCTACAGGTTTTGGACTTGTCAAACTCAATGTTGCTAAAGCAGAGATAAGCGACAGTTATAACCTTTCTTTCCCTGTCAATTACAGCTATATTGAGGGCGGTTATATCTATGCTGCCAGCCAAAGTAACGGACTATATCGTGCTACCTTGTCTGCTAATCTCCTCGATAGAAACAACTGGACGAGTGTAGGAACTTATGTAGAGCGTCCAAGAACAGCTGATGCAACGCTATTGGCACAGGCTAAAACACTTAATCCTGGCGGTCCAAAGCGCAACACCTTTGTATGGACTACCTTCCTTAATAACCGTCTTTATGGTACCGGAGTCATCTACAATCCGACCGTTAATAACTGGGAGAATCCAGGTATTGTACAGGTGTTACAGGGTGATGATTGGGACTTCTTCGAAGACAATCTTTCTACTCGTACGGGTTATCCTTATATAGGAACAAAGGCGGTAGCAATAGACCCTCGCAATAGCAATCATGTGTATGTAGGAGCACGAACAGGCCTCTATGAGTTTATGTCTGGTAAGATGGTAGCCTTCTATAACAAGGATAATAGTATCCTTCAAGGAGCCATAGACAGAGGCAGAGAGTTAGGGTAATGATTATGTACTTGTCTACGGATTGGCTTACGATAGAGAGGGGAATCTATGGGTACTCAATAACCAAACGAAGAAAGAAAACCTAATTCGTGTGTCGAAAGATGGGCAGATGACATCCTTCAGTAAGCCTGAACTGATGAAAGATGGTGTAGGACTCTCAGGCTTATCACAGATGCGTTTGGACAGTCGTAACCTCCTTTGGTTCTGCAATGATTACTGGATTCAGCCGGGACTCTTCTCTTATGACCCTAAGAATGATAAGCTCAAAGCCTATACTCGTTTTGTAAATGAGGATGGTTCTAACGTAGATATTACCGCTGTTCACTGCTGGGCAGAGGACTTAGATCATAATATTTGGGTGGGAACAACGGCTGGTCCTATGCTTCTTCAGCGATCTCAAATGAACGAACAGGATAACTATCGCTTTGTACAAGTTAAGGTTCCGCGTAACGATGGAACCAATCTTGCAGACTATCTTCTTGCTGGTCTTGATATTACTGCTATAGCGGTTGATGGCGGAGGACGTAAGTGGTTTGGAACGAAAGGTACTGGTGTCTACCTCATTAGTGCGGATAATATGACACAGTTGCAGCACTTTACGACTACAAATAGTCATCTGCTGTCTAATAATATTCAGTCTATTTCCCTCAATGATGCCACTGGAGAGGTGTTCTTTGCTACTGATAATGGTCTCTGTTCCTATATGAGTGATGCCACAAAGGCTGTAGACTCGCCTAATGATGAGACCACATATGCCTATCCAAACCCAGTAAAACCGGGGTATACAGGTCCAATTACGATTGTTGGTTTGTCACTGAATGTAGATGTAAAGATTGTAACAACGAATGGAGTTCTTGTTGCAGAAGGTACCAGTAATGGTGGTTCTTTCGTCTGGGATGGCAAGGATAAGAACGGAAAACGTGTTGCATCGGGTGTTTATATGGTGCAGACAGCTGACGAAAACGGTGATAATGGCACTGTTTGTAAGGTTGCAGTGGTTAATTAATTGAGGCGATGAAGACACAGGTAGGACGTAATCCAATCTTTTGGATACTACTGACAGCTCCGTTGGCATTGCTGTTGCTTTGTCAACTCCAGCCTACCTTTGACGACTGGACGTACTATACCGTACCGCAGACGGAGTCTCTTACGCTTCAAAGTCTGCTCCCTGACGGCAATTATTGGCGCCCTTTTGATGTACTCTTTGGGCATCTTCTCGGACTTAATTATCGACTTTTTCCCTTCTTAAACCATCTTTTCATCCTATTGGGACATATCCTCAGCACATGGTTGGTCTATAGGATTCTGCAATGGTTTAGGGTTAGTACGTTATCACGCAACCTATCCGTCGTTTTCTTTTATTTGTCGTCAGGTACCTTGGGGACGGTCTTGAATATTGATTCCCTAAACCAAGTCTATTCGCTTCTATGGGGACTTCTTGCCTTATATAGCTACATCAGTCTGTCTGGTTATCGAAAGTTTATGCTGTGGTTGTTGTGCGGCTTGCTTTCGGTCTTTGCTAAAGAGTCGGGCTACATTTGGTTTGTTTTGCCCACCATTCATCGTATGGAGTATAGGAAAAAGAACGTTTCAACAATGTTATCAGACATCTTCTTTGTGCCTGCCTTGTATTTGTTTTCTATCTTGTTAGCCGTTTCATACTGACTGATAGCTTTCATATGGAGAACAATGCGTACATGATTTTTACTGCAAAACAGCTATTGCGTAATTTTGGCGTACTGTTAGGAGTGACCTTCTACCCTATTGATTACGCCAGTCTTATTCATCCACAGCATCGTCATCTTGTTGTTGTTATCATCACAGGACTCCTTCCCCTACCCTTTCTTTGGCTTCTACTGCGTTCTTTTAAGCTACAGAAAACACTCGTAGTGCTGCTTTTATCCTTCTTTATTGGGGCTTTTGTCAATCTGATGACAATCTTCTCTGCGATGCACTGTTATGCAATTCTGCCCTTTGTTACATTGATGATAGCCCTACTCTGTGAACGAATCAAGAACAAAAAGGTATTGATAGCTTCAGCATTGCTTTATCTTTTGACAGCTTCCTTCACCCTACTCCATCACGGCTATGCCTCTTTCCTATCAGGTAAGATGGGCGAACAGATGGCAAAGAGTATTGTTAGTCAATGTGACCAACCTGTAAACAAGGTGATGGTGATACATTTAGACAAAGGAGAAACAAAAGTATTCTTCCTTCTGGGTGATTCCTTTCGAGGCTTTTTGGTTGGGGGTTATTCTGTTCGTCAACAGACTGGTTATCAATGGCCTAAAGACTATTATTAACGAAGAGATAACAAACAGAAAGCAGTTGAAATCGTTTGCTTCTAAAGGCAGAGAAAAGCTGGCTGCGATGGTGTATGGTATGCTGAAGATGATCAAGTAAAACGTATAAAAATGAAACAAAAGATAGCTGAAATCTCTTTTCTCCATGTTTCGCTACCCTCTTGGTAGTACTCAGGCATTCCTTTTTAGACTAAGAGTCCGATAGTCGATTGGCTTTTATTAATTCCATGTTTCCCTTTTTCTTTTGATGCGTTTTCTTGATAAAGGGAAACAGCCTTCTTAGTATTCCTATTTACGTTATCTGTATCTTTTATCAGTCTACACGTAAATAAAAGCCCTCTCATGGATTTAGTCTTAGCAATGGATGGTATTCTTGTGTCAGTTGCTTTGGCGCGCTTATATGCAAAAATATGAGTTCCACTTCCTTAATTTTTCGGTACTGTTCTATAAAAATTGTGTAAGTTCCATTTTTATCTTATTTTATAACAATAGTCCGTTAAATATTATGCTGCATCATCAGCGAAACTAAATATATCATTTATCCTTTCTTTATTTAATGGCGTGTTCGGGCTTTTCTCGAACACGTCAATAATCCGTTGCGCGTAATAGGCATTGTTCATCTTCGCTTTAAGGCGACCGATGGACGTACCAAGTTCCTTGCACATAATTTTCGCCACATTGAGTGCTGTGAATGAAGAGTTGAAAGCAAATTCAAGTTTTCTCTTGTCGCGTGCCTGACAATCGGTAAGACCTAGGAACTGCTTTGCGTCGCGAAAGCAAAACTCCTTTTGGAAACGCGTGGTGTAGTACTCCACCACATCGCGTCCGTCCATACTCTCATCCGTACAGAAATACAAGCGCCGACTGCCATTAGGTAACTCGTGGATGACAAGCGACACAACCCTATGCAAGGACTTGCACCATGCCTTTAGTGCATAGGCTTTGCCTTCGGTTTCTCCTAAATCAAGCTCATTGACTTTGGATATGTCGATGTTCCTTACGTCAATCTTATCACCTTTGACACGAGGACGGCCGAGCTTTCCTGTGGGTTCCCCATCCCACGTGTAGAACAAGGCTGCGTCATGACGCAAGCGGCTCACAACATGGAATCCCATCTTCATTACCTTGTCGATAAAAGGTCTTTTGGAGAAGGCTGAGTCGGCGACAAGAACCTTGCAAATACGCTGTAAGGTTACCTTGTCGTCCTCCAATACTTTGGCATACCAGTCGTATAGGCTCATTTCTTTTTTCTCCTCGCCTTTTTCCAATGTGGTCTGCACCGCCTTGAGCATCATACACTCATGCAGGTCTACATCTATCACCCCGATACCGAGAATCTCAAGACCGTGCTTTACAGCACCTGCACAGCCCGACCAAAACGTACCCACGTATGGGGTATGCTTCCCAGCCTTCTTGATGAAGCTTGGATCAATAACGATGGCATTGCGACCCTTACCCAGCTTGAAGGCGAAAGTACTCAGCCACATATTCATTTCGAGCCAGTTCACGCTGCGCTCTGCCGTCTGCCGATAGCATTGTTCGCCACGCTTTCCATAGCGTCCCATCTGCGTGAAATTGCATTTTCCTTGGGATGACCATCAAAAAGAAAAAAAGCATTTCCATGACGTTTGTTTGAATACTTTTGTTTAACTTTGCTCCATCTCCAGCACTAAATGCTGCTTTGCAGAGCTTCATATATCGGCTAATCAAGTTGGTTATCAGCATAAACTTTATTGTCTTTTTACATCTATAAAGTTACTGAAATTCAATAAGATAGCCGATTTTATCATGTTATATTTTGTTACCTAATTATCTCTTTTTAGAGACCTGTCATGTTTTTTCTTTTCTGCCACAATACCTGTTAGCTTAGGGACGAAAGATCTGCAAACCACAAAAATTTTTAACGGACTATTGCTTTGAAAAGACGCCTGTTTGAGTTGCAATAGAGGCCCTTTTGAAGTCCAATTGGGCATATTTTTCTTGTAGAGCTTTATAACCAATTGATTTACTGTTGGTTGCAAACTTTGCCTTTTTATACATATTTTACTGCTTTTGTTTTTACGTGTTTTTACACAAGTTTGTGTAATTATTTATCAACACCTTATCTGCGAAATGCCCGATGTCTCAAAAAGAAAAGGTTTTTCTGTATCGGAAGATGAATATAACAGACGGTCAAGACTGTCCTAGCCCTCTTTTTGTTCGATGAAAATCTTTGACTCTTCCGTAAAAGCTATGCGAAAAGGTATCTGCGCATTTAACGGAAGAACCATAATTTTTCCACTGTTTTCTATATACTGTAGGGAGATGAGGCTTCGTGCTATCCGGAAGGGTGCAGGCAGCAGGCTGAATGGTCTGCTGCCTGCACCCTTTCTTCAAATCGGGCATAAGTGATTCGGAAGGCAAAGTGTTGTGGATTGCAGTCGGTTATTGATGATGACATAACACTTTGCTCTTTATGATAGCCAGTTCTCCTGACTTCTCCGGCAGAATGAAAGCGAAGTCTTCTGATGGACTGTTGGGTGCTATGGGGCGGTTTCAGCAGGCAGTCTTATCACGGTGAAACAGAGAAGCCTTCCGGCGGCTGTCAGAGAATGTCATCCGGATTGGTACTTTTTGTCATCATCAATGCGCAATGATGGAGGTTTCGGTGTTGTCCTCGTCTTTGTCTTTCTTTTTGCCTTTATCTGATAAGGTTAACAGTAACACACCCTCGTCCAGGGCGTGGATGTTGCAGGAAGGAGATCTCGTAATTTCTTTTCTTCATTTTTGTTAAATTTTTAAGTAGATATGTTATTGGGTAAGCTGTTGTCAATACGAAAAACAGCAGGAGTTCAGTCGTCAGGCTGGCGCTGTCTTATCTCGAGATTGGTGGCAAAGTTAATTATATATTGAAAAATGGGAAGCAATTTATTAAAAGTTTTTAATAATTGTGGTAAACCATTTTTGCCTGCGTGTGCTCTCTTCTGCGTATGCGCGCACTGATGCCGAAATATCTTTGCATAGTTTTCTGCCGTCTGTAACTGAAAAGCACAGAAAAGGCGTTTTTCAGTTTTATAGCTGCCGGTGAGTCAGCGGGAGGAAAAGACGTTGCGGAAACGGTGTTAGTTGAAGAGGAAGGGCCTTGCCTCTCGAAGCAAGGCGTCTTCTGATATGCAATTCAGCCTGAATTCAAATGCCGTCAATGCTCTCCTGGGTTTCTGACATCCGGTTTTTCTTTACATTTTAAGGACAGGAAACTGATCTTTAGTGAGCAGTTCGGGTTTGAGGTTGTCTGCCCCTGGGTAGGGCGTGTACTGGGAAAGCATTCCTAAGCAGACGCTGCTGGCGATAATCGCTCTGTGTGAACTGAGCGGGTGTTTTCAGCGCACAAAAAAAGCGACTCATTGAGCCGCTTCTTTTTAGTATGTTGTTGTCAGTTTCCGCTATTACCAAGCCGGCTTTCTCAGCCAAGGGATGAAATAGTATTGCGGACGTCGACCAGCAGTTAGCTTATCTTGTGAGGTACCATCAGTAGTGAATTTGGTAATGAGCGGCTTTGGCTCGTATTTTGGGTCAATTATGTCCTTGTCGTTAAGCCAGTAAATGTCCAGTGGGAACTCTCGTGTGATGATATCCCTGCTGTCCAGCCTCTTCCGTAACCTCGTCGTGGCACAGGTAATAACCTGCTACGTTGAGAGAGATTATAGTTCGGACCCAAATAATAGGTTTCTACCTTTGCAACACCCCCCGATGTGGCCCGAGGACTTGGGAAGGTCATCCTGACAGCCACCTTGTAGTTGTTTGTAGAGTTTGCGTCACGGTTGCCAAATGGCTTGAAGCACATCATACCATATATAACCCGACTTCTCGATACACTACAGAACCAGTTGTCGAACTTTTTTTGCTGTCCATTCAGGTCTGCAAAAGCATTATTATTTCCCATCGTCAACATATATCCATATTCTGGTCCGATATTCATTGCATTACTCCCGTTAAATCCTTTGCCTTGATCAAGCTGAAGCTTCGGGTTATTGAAGATAGGAGTAAACTCTGAGTACTTTGTCAATCTATACTTTCCACTGTTCAGAGAAGGGTAGTAGTTGTCAGCCCTTCTACCCTCGGCAATTTGCTCAGCCTCTCCTCTTTGCTTCTTCTGCAGCTCATTACCTTGTCTGTAAGCCCATAAACGTTCAATAAACAGTGTTGGGCGGATGATTCTCAGCGTCATGTTATAGCTGGAGCCCTTCTTGAGCTCATCACTGAAGCTGCCCAAGAGATATCTGCGGCCCATATAAGGACGCCAGGTGCTTGGATCTTTCGTATATGTATTCTTATCGTATGTGTAGTTTGTCCTGTTTGCATCTGCCACTCAACATCTCCGAAGAGGAGGGTCTCGTTTACGATACCACCAGGATAATTACTTGTCTTCTTATAGTCGACAGGGCATCAGGCACAGGATGAAGCCACGGCTTGTCCTGGTGTTTGGTGTGTTAGTACCCGTTGACTTGTTGTAGCTGTTGAAGTAGATGTGACTGTTGAGGTCACTCTGTCCGTTGCGCAGTGTTCCATCGTTCTTAGCCCCGTCATACTTGAGCGTGATGTTGGTTGTATAGTGCCTTGCGTTATACTTCTGGTAAATGCTTGAGCTGCGGCTGATAGCATTCGCACTGTTTGGCTCTAATAATCAGCTGCCTTGTCGGCATCGTCAGAAAGGCTATTCCTGTCAACATTGAAGTTATATTCACCTGAAGCGCAGAAAGCATTACTTTCCATCGTGATGGTACGGTTGATCTTTGTAGGAAGCGTCATACGGCTCTCCAGTGAAAGAGCGAGGAAGACGCCCTGTGGCTTGAACACCATCTTTTTGTTTTCGTTGCTGAGCTTTCCAGCTTGTTGCCGGTCTTGACAATGCGACGCCAGTTAGTAGCGAAAGGACAGGAAGCTGTGAACTCCTCACCCTTCCATCAGGTCAATGGTGGTCCGGTGTTCACAGAGGCTTGTCGCCATTCTTTTCTCCACCCATAAACGACATCATGTACCATTCACCGTTAGCCAGGTTGCTCGTAATGTTCAGCTTGTTCAGGTTAAACTTTATGCCTACTAGCTTCCTTGATCACGCTCCAGTTTGCCCTCGACAACTTCATGGCACCATTACTCTTATTGTAGGCACCACCAACGAAGGCATAGTCTCTGTGTGATGTTCAGTTTCGGATACAGGACAGTCTTGCCGTTGAGATTCTCTTCCGTGACCTTGAAATGGCATATAGCGGCCCTTGTTTCAGGTTCGTTGGCAGGCTCATCGGCCTGTGCTTCTATCTCCACTTCGTAGGTCTTCAATTCATTTGCAGATGTAGTGGTGGTTGTCCTGGATCTGTCGTCTGTGCTTGTCTGGCTGCACGACACGAATAGCAGTGAGGCTAAGATAGCCATTGAAAAACTTTAATAGACATATAAGATGTTTCTGTTTTTATATTCTTGTTTCGTTATTAAAATCTGTATGAGTGTGATGGAAATCTGACATACGTTTGTCTCATACGGAAAAGGATGCCTACTGGTCGTCTATATCTTGGGTAAGATCCTTATCGTACTCACGTCCTCAATAGTCGCCTCCGCCTGAAGCAGCCATCAGATGTACTGTTTCCATAGCCGTGATGTTGATACACGGAGCAACGCACTGCTTACCTTGTCCTGATAGGAATGGAATTCCTGCTCTTTGTTGTAGTTAGAAAACATAATGTAATTATTTATTATAAATTTATTTGTAATGTGCATGGTTTTTGCCCATTGCTTTTTGCCTATATTTTAAAGATATGATCAATCCTTTTGTGTAGATTTATCCTACTGCCGTCAAGAAAAATAAGTCGTATGGGGATGCAAAGTTACGAATAAAATGCGAAAAACCACAAGAATTAGTTACAATGTTATAATTTGTGCAAAAACATATAGTAGCGGGAAGCCGTGATTCATCATTCCGAATTATTGCTGTCCGGTAAAAATAAACTGAAAGCTCAGTATCTCTTTATCCATCGGTATTGCAGCCGTTTTACTCATCCAGGGACTTGGTTTTCAGTTTCAAACTGTAAGCATAAAAATGCACTCATTTTTGACAAGAAAAGACCCATAATAACCGATAATTCTAAGAAATAATAGTTTAACCTTAATTCCGCAGTATTTTTCTTGTGAGAAAATTTTATATGTTGAGATGTCTTTTGGGGCTCTATAGTTGATATGAGGTGTTTCTGGGTATTTCTTGGGTCTTTTCTAAGCATAAAAATTCACCCAAACCAATGGGGAAGTATGATAACCACAAAAGAAATATTATTGATTCAATGAAGACTTTTGCGGAGTTAAGGACATATTAAATCAAGCCACCCAGCCGTGGTGACACCTATATCAATAACCACAGCTATATTCTCCGTTTGTATTTATCGTCGTATATAATGTCTTTACAGCCATAAACTAAAGCAATCATCGTTATAATGCTCCACTAATATTATCACAAACTTACTTTTTATTTTTATTTGCTGTCATTTTAACATTTGCATAGAGTTCATTGTAAATCAACAAGTTAAACACCCACAACCGATGACAGCAGTGACAGGAAAGTTTGTTTTGAAGTGCTGAATTACAAATATAACGACTTTACTTGACATATCGTTATTTTATGATTTTACAACTTTATTTAACACCAATTCCGCAGCATTATTCCTTGTGAGGTACTTTTATATATTGAAAGGTAACTGAAAAGAGAGAGCCAAAATACTTCCATAACAGAATGCTTTTGCGCTACTCTCACGTTTGCCTAATACAGATCTCGGTGAGTTTTAAAGCCCAACTTTGAGAAAACGTCCATATATGATAAATTCCACCGAAGGAAGTGATATTCTCGTTTTTAATTACTACCTTTGTCATGTCAGATGATTTTTTATGTTGGTAGCACTAAGATAGGCGAAAATTTCTGACATATCCAAGTATTGTGAGAACTTTGTTTCTCAGGCACTGGAGTTCTCACAAGAATTTATGATGCGGAATTAAGGTTTAAGTCTATTTTAACTAACACAGATAGTCCCTCAAAAAGTTTGGGTCTTCTCGATTTTGGAGTGATAAGGTTTGCCACTTGTGTTTAGAGTTTTTAAGCAATGTCACACGGAGGCACGGAGGGGATGAGGATTATTAAAACAAAGCAACGGAAGTCACAGAGGCACCGTCGGTGCAGGGAGCGACGGAGCTTGTTTGCCAATTCTATTAGCAATTTAGATACAAAACGTTTATCCCAAAAGAGTTATCAATAATCTGTAGGCTACACCTCCGCCGCTCTTTGTGCCGTCGGCACCTCCGTGACATTGCGTTACCTCCGTCCCTCCGTGACTCCGTGCAGCCTATTATATAAGACTTTTTAGTTTATCACCCATATTTCGAAGAACGAAAAGTTTACTGGACAGCAATTTTGTCTAATCCTCCACTCACTCCGTACCTCTGTGTGACATTTCTTCAGAGATTAGACTCAAAATCCCTAAGTTTGCAACATGAATTACAAACTTGGGATTTGGGCTTAAGAGATGTCTGTTATTTAGAAACTATAATTTTTGTCCATGTCCTTTTCCTGTATTCTCTTCAAAGATGTTAGGGACCATTTTCATCACCCCTCTCATTGCACATCATTGTGTTTTTTAAAAGGACGGATAAGTCCCGAGCCAATTCCATAAGTTTTTCTTTGGAAATCTCCTCCCTTATCCTCAGAGTTGAATACACGTGCATAGACACCGCTGAGAGAGTATTGAAATCATATTTACCTGAGCGAAAGATATGTTCCAGCAACTCAAGTAACTACGGTAATTAAAGGCTGTAACTCTCCCTGTGCTGGCAATCTACGGACAACATTGTACTCATATTATGCTCCCACCATTCGGGGGTTAGTAATGTCATCCATCTTCAGAGGAGCATCGCCAATCCAACGGCTTGTAATTTCTCATATAGCTTTTTCGAGATCATCTTTATGTACAATTCACCTTTACTGTAATCCCATTTATATGCACAACAAATCTTATTTCCATAAACAGAGTTCTCTGCAAACCTCAATACTATAGTTACTTTTTGATTATTTGGTCTATAGATGCAAGAATGGAATCCTTTGATGTTTCTGTATCTAAAATTATCCTTAATCTCCTGCAATTGATGATCAAACTCTGCATCTATATTCTTATTTTCAATAGCCGCATTATCACAACCTACCCACTGTGTTCTGTTGTCACGACGGTTAACATAGGGTCATTTGATAAGCATATAGCGTTAACCATTCATCCCAAGGAGTGGTTGGATTTGTGAAGTCGCTGTTCCACAACAAATCATTCCCTGCGCTCTCCTTTGCCCCTTCGTATGGGGAAAAGAATGGCTCATTTCGTCCAATGAAGGCAAATGGTAACCCTCCGGCATGAACTTAGGACTCACTGCGTCTTCATATTTAAAGAAATAATTGTCATCAGCTATATATATATTCTGCTCATTTGTTTTCAGCCTTGATTTTTAACGTAATCACTTGTCCACCATGTTTTTCGAGTGCCTCAAGATTGTGTTCTGCGTAGAACGCCTCTAATATGTTTAAGAAATTGAGCTTGGAAATGGCTCAAGGTCTATTCAGGCTAAGACTGAACATCTTCACCTTGCTTTCGTCATTTTTAAAATTGTCTACTGTCAAAATGGACCTTGCTTGTTATCTTGGCTTAATGATGTAACCACCATAGAGCGAACCCATCGTTGTTTCAACTCCTGAGATTTATCTTTATTGGGCATACCCCAAACATACCAAACATAATAACTGTTAGCACCCTCTGTCACCTCCTCAGCATTATCACCTCTTAATATAATCTGATATTTATCAGCATTCGGATTTTTCTTCTGAAGTGACAGGTGCGGTTGATGCCCATAAATCCTTGAGCGACTTGTCGCTTTCCGGATTTTTGTCTCAATGTTACGCATCAAGAACACACCCACTGGGTTAAGTCCTCGTCATATTAAAGAAAAATTCTTTTTCATTAGTAACCGTGTTGTCACGCTGAGTTTTAACTTCAATAATGTTCCTATAAACTTAGAGTTAAACTTCAGGTAAGCGGTCGTTTCTCCAGCAATGAGTGGCTGTTTTTCACAGCACTATATTCAGAAACAAATGGAATTGCCACTTCGCCCTTATTCGCCTGATCTATAACAGTGGGTTCAAAGCTAACCGCTTCACAATCTTGATTCTCTCCAAGTGCTCCCTTCAGAACCTGCTTTCCACCACCAGCAATTCCACAGACTTTCCAGGCGTTACCGGAAATGTTTTCCGGTGCTGTACCATGTTGCCAAGCTACAGCTACACGTCTTTTAAAATCTCCTTCCAGTTTTATTTGCTGACCATTCTTTTTAATAGTCCAATCTAATGAAATGGCCTAATTGTCCTGTTGTTGTGTTTACAAGATAACAATTTGCGGTGAATGTTTGGTCTCCGCTAACCTTTCCTTTGCCGTCTAATCTTACAGCTCTGGTGTTGACAGCTCTTGTATTCACTAATTCTGCCATTGCTTTTTGAGTTTCTTCACTCTCTAATGCAGCACCACCAAGGTTAATGTTCACATAAGTAGTATCGAATTTAGCACTATTGGTTTTAGGGTCTACACTCTTTCCGCCATCATCAATCAGAGCTAAATCTTGTGAACATCCAACGAAGCCCTAACAAGCAAGTTAAGCAAAAGAATGTTTAATAGATATTTCATACTTTCTTTTTAAATCGGTCGTTATAATTTATTACTTTTAGGCTATTATTATCACCATAAAGCCTTATTCATCATCATCCGTTATTATTTCAGGATCAGGCAAGTCTTCCACTTTCGCATCTGAAATAGCAAGCATGATTGCCCATCACAGACTCAGTGGATAACTTAAGAACCTCCACCTGAGGTGGAAAAATACTATAGTCGTACGCTTTTTGTACTCATAAGATTAAATTCTCAACTAGTAACTATTCAGCGATAGGGTTTATAAACTATCATTGATTATCGGTAAGTTACATAATTAAATACATACAAATTATAATAAAAATCGTTAATTCCAACCTTTCTATCACAAAAATCACGTTTATAAGTTTTTGATATTCAGATATTTATTTTAATAGTTAAATTCGGATGCAAAGGTACCACCAAAGAAATTAAAATAGAATGACATCGTTAATAAGGTCCTTAAAACTATGTCATTCAGTCTATATAAAAAGGTTCTTCCGTTAAATGCGTAGATTGTTAATAGAATGATTCATCCACATACATGGTATAATTGACTCATCCGAAATATGGATGATAAATTAAAACTCTACATATAAAGTACACAGAGTCACGGAGGGAACGGAGGTAAACGCAATGTCACGGAGGTGCCGACGGCACAAAGAGCGACGGAGATGCAGCGTACAGATTCTTGCTAAATATTTTGGAATAAACGTTTTGTATATAAATTGCTAATAGAATTGGCAAACAAGCTCCGTTGCTCTATGCACCGACGGTTCCTCCGTGACTTCCATTGCTTTTGTTTTAATAATCCTCCGTTCTCTCCGTTCCTCCGTGTGACATTGCTTCAAACTCTAAACACAAGTGGCAAACCTTATGGTTCTTCCGAAATATGGAGTGATAAACTAAAACTCTTACATATAAGGCACACAGAGTCACGGAGGGGACGGAGGTAAACGCAATGTCACGGAGGTGCCGACGGCACAAAGAGCGACGGAGATGCAGCGTCACAGATTCTTGATAACTATTTTGGAATAAACGTTTTGTATATAAATTGCCAATAGAATTGGCAAACAAGCTCTCGTCGTCTATGCACCGACGGTGCCTCCGTTACTTCCATTGCTTAATAACCTCTGTCCTCTCATTTTCTCCGTGTGACCTTTTCGTCAGAGAACTAAGTTTGGACAAATCTTTATCACTCCAAATTCGTATAAATCAGAAAATGCTCTATAACGAATCGTGTGGGTACTTATGGAAAACTCAGATAATAAATAATATTAGGTTCTTCCGTTAAATGCGTAGATTGTTAATAGAATAAGATTAATCCACATACATAGTATGATTACCCCTCAATTAGATTGTTTTACAAAGGGGGATAAACTATATAATAAACGTAATTAGATGCGATGGCTATCTGTATTTTTACAAAACAACTTATTCTCTTATTAGTTGAAATTTGTAAACTATTTTTTTATCCAGTTCAAAACCAATACATGCTCTTTTTAGCTTCTAAAAGACGCCCAATTGACTTGCAAAAGATGCCCTTTAAGACGCTTACTAACGCCCTTTTGAAGTCCAATTAAGCACCTTTTTACTTTACTACTTTATAACTAATTGATTTCTTATGGTTACAAAACCAGTTACTTGTATGTGTTTTTGCCGTTATTTATAGAGTTTTTATTTGAAAATATGTAATTATTTTTTTCAAGACCTTGTTTGCAGATTTTTGAAACCTTAAAGTGAAAAGTTTTTTTCAATGAAAGAGGATGTTAATAGGATAGATAGTTGACTGTCTTAGCTATGTTTTTGTTTAATGAGTAACTTCGATTCTTCCGTTAACGCAGTACGAAAAAGCGTCTACACATTTAACGGAAGAACCAAATTTCATCTTTGTCTTATGAATCGTACTGAGATGTTTACAATGGCTCTAGAGCCTTTCAGAACACAGATACAACCTGCAAAAAGGAGGGCGAGGGGATCTGTAAATACAGAAAACTTTTGGGTCTTCAGGATTTTGAGTGATAAGTTTGCCGCTTGTGTTTAGAGTTTGAAGCAATGTCACACGGAGGCACGGAGGACGGAGGATTATTGAAAACAAAACAATGGGAGTCACGGAGGCACCGTCGGTGCATAGAGCGACGGAGCTTTGTTTCACAATTCTATTAGCAATTTATATACAAAGAACTTATCCCAAAATAGTTATCAAGAATCCAGTATGCTATACCTCCGTTGTCTTTATGCACCGTCGGCACCTCCGTGACAGAGCACTACCTGTCCACCTGTGACCCGTAGTGCCTAATATATAAGTCTTTAGTTTGTCACTCCAAATTTCGGAAGAACCCCAAAGGGTCTTTCAGGATTTTGGAGTGATAAGTCTACGCTTGTGTTTAGAGTTTGAAGCAATGTCACACGGAGGCACGGAGAGGACGGAGGATTATTAAAACAAAACAATGGAGTCACGGAGGCACCGTCGGTATAGAGCGACGGAGCTTGTTTGCCAATTCTATAGCAATTTATATACAAAAGAACTTATCCCAAAATAGTTATCAAGAATCTGTATGCGTATACCTCCGTCGCTCTATGCACCGTCGGCACCTCCGTGACATTGCATTACCTCCGTCCACCTCGTGACTCCGTGTGCCTAATATATAAGTCTTTTAGTTTGTCACTCCAAATTTCTGGAAGAACCAAAACTTTAAGTATATGATCTGTTTCGTAACAGGTGGACTAAAACTGGATTACCCGCACGATCTCGTTATGGAGCCTAATACAACAGGTGTCTCGCCTCACGGCGGACACCTGTCTGTTATATATTTTTTTGTTAAAAGAAAAAGATCTTAGTAATACTTTTGGTGGAGTATAGTTCCAATTGGTTACGCTGTTATCGCCTTTCGACCGATGAGCGTATCTCGTCCCTGTCATGCTGCTTCTTGCGGGGAGCTTCTGAGCCAAATTCGTCTACATTTCTATTGACAATAAGGCGAACGGGCAAACACGCACTATTGTTATCGTTGTGTCCACGTTCGAAGCCGTCTTTAGAGAAGCGGCGAATACACATGGTCTTGTTGCTATATTCATCGTCATTACCATAATTGTCATACTTCCATCTTGTGCTTGTCCATAAGCTAATGTGCCATAGCCATTTTCTTCCTGCTTTTCCATTTGTGTAAGGGTATCCTGTGCAGCTCATCACTCTGTAGCAGTCGGTATTGAAGAGTGGATTTTGAGAAGAACTCTCTCCCCACCATGCCTCATCTTTCAAATCCGTTAAGCTGACGTTAGCGTGGCCTATCCATCGGCTCTGTACCACGACGCGCATGCCATGTGCATCATTGCTGTTATCGTCGCTGCTTTTTGCCGTTTCCACAGTTGACAAAACGCCACCGGTAAGCGCAGCGGTATCTGCTTTCCTATGAGATACTTTTCATCAGCGTATTTTGCTTCGGGGTGTACCTTTCAAAGCGAATAGCCATAAGTTCTGCCTTATCTCTGTCTTGCATATAATAGGAATAAAAAGGCAGGGTATTTTCCCCAGTCGCGTTCCTCCTGGATATCACGTTTAGCGTCAATATGCGTTTCTCCAGCAACAATGCGGGGACGGTCATCATCATTTCGGGGATTGTACATCTCGAACCATGGTGTTGCTCCCGGTATGAGTCGATCCCAGCCTACCATATCATTGTCCAGCCACCCTGTCGTTCAGGGTTTTGTGTATATATAGGAACGGCGCATCCCCATTCTTCCGAGGTGGGCGCATAGTTGTCTCGGGCACCATGGGTTTTTCCTCCCATAGTGAAACGCGTCTTGAAGTAACCTGAATTACACGTCAAGTTCTGAATATAACCCCAATCTTTGTCTTTACTGTTCTGTACGTTGAATCGTGCCAGCTCCTTCTCTTCAGTCTTGCTATTGGTAACAGCGAGACGTTCCAGCGGATTTGCCCATGCATACTTGAGCTTTTCCATCCTCCATTTCGCTGAATCGTGGTCTGCATACGCCCAGCTCTGCAGAGAAAGCCTTGTTGCGATTCTTGTCTGAGGTAAAGTCAACGATCTTATACTCGTTGGTGTTGTATTCCTCATCCACTTGACCCTGGCCAATAGCCACTCATCAGCGTAGTCATACTTTGAGTTGGCTGGCTGCTTGCGTCCAAGCATAAAGCTTCCTCGCTCGGCAGTGAGTTGCGTAGTGCCGTTATAGCCAGGCATAGGCATAGGCATACCCCATACATAGAACTCATCGTAATCCTTACCGTACCTGTCTTCATGCATTTTTCCTGCATCGTAGGTATAGCGGTACTCGTAATACGAATTTGGCCTTTCCCAAGGTTTGCCGGGATCAATATCGTTGAAAGGCTTGTGCTGGTCGCTTTGGTATTGCCAGTAGAAGTTATGGTCAATGTCCTGCTCCCATGGACGTATCTCACAGTCCAGTCCATGTTCGAGATCTGTTTTATAGGCGTCGCCACCTCTGAAACTACTCAGCGGCATCATCAGGAAACCACCATTGGCCGTAAGCTGTGAGCTGGCAAAGCTGTACTTGTGTGCTCCTGGTTTTACCAGTTCCGTGTCTCGCTTCACCTTGAACCGAAGGAGTGTGCTCGGCCTTGAATTTCCAGTTCCTGATATCGATAACGTTAGTTTGCTTGATATCGAGCTTTGTCCAGCCAGTGCTGAAAGCTGCCGTTACGCGGAGGTTCCCTGGCATCACGAGTGTTGTGTGCACTTGAAGGATTGAACTTGACGTAAAAATTGTAAAGCTGGAGTAAAAGCTTTTTATAGTCCGGGTCTGTAGCGGTTTCGGATGCTTCTTTGAAAGAATCATCGTATTCTCCACCAATAATACCACAGATGTACCAGTCTTCGCCGGCTTGCATAGGTGCACTCTTTCCTAGCCATGTGAGGGTGAGTGCGTTCTTGTTGGAATGAAGGTTTACACCGCCGCCATTGACCTGCAGGATGTTATCCCAAAGCAACTTCGCCAGCTCCCATGACAACCTTTTTCAGGATCCATTGCCTCCTTACCGTTAATCATCTTCATAGCGTTTCTGTCAGCTTTCACTACAAAGACTCTTGCCTTTAGTTCAGAGCCTTCCGCCAATGGCATATAGCGTTCATTGAGCGATACGGCTCGTGTGGCAGGTGTGCTAGAGCCGATTACATTTGTAATGTCGGGCAGCTGTAGCCTACATTGGCAGAGAAAAGCATGGTGGAGGTGGCGAGCTTAACGCTCTGCGTTGACTGCGTTTTCACCCATCGGTTGAGTTGCTAATAGTGTCATCGGCGCACGAGGCGAACGTAACATACACGATGGCAGCAAGTGCCACGGTGGATAGCTTTTGTCAGAAGAGATAATGGAATTTCATCGGTTCACCTCCTTTCCTGATGTTGTGGTAGACCTCATTACCATTCCAGTTAGTATTAAAGTCTTCTTCATCAAAAATAGTTTTTCTTACTCAGTGGGCCTCCGTCAGACCAGCCACCACTCCGGCGGAAATCTCCATCAGGTTTTCGGTTTCACCTTGATACAATGGCAGCAAGGTGGTTGATAAGTCTTTTTGCATTTTCTTAATTTTTATAGTTATATAAATAGTCTACTCGGTAACAAATTCTTTTGGTCAGTATCTAATTAATAAAAATATCACTCGATTTTGGTATACCTCTAAAAATACACTCCTAAGTTGCAGTTTCTACAAAAATGAACTTTGTGAGTGCAAAGTTAGAAAATACATATGAAAATCTTGCATCTTTAACTATTCGGTGATAATAAACGATGAATATCAAGAACTTATAAACGTGACATTGTGGCTAAAAGGCTCGAAATGACATTCTTTACCGGAATCTGCATACAAGGACAGCCAATCTGTTCGACAATAAAAACAAAATCTGTTTTAGTCTCTAATGACTGCAATTCATATTGCAAACTTAGAGAGCTTTCCATAACTACCCGCACGAAACATTATAGATCCAAAATCATTCTCCGACCAAAAAGAAAAATCATTTTCAATACTTCTTTGAGTGTTTTTACAAAAAGATTTTATAATTTTAGAATGCGGTGCATTTGCACGACAAATGCATTAATATTAGCTAATAAATATAAATGTAAAAAGGGAAACTATATGGATAACGTATGGATATCAAAAAGTCTTTTTCATAGCTGTTTTATTATCATGTATAAATTTTAGTTGCAGTAACCAGTATGTTACAGAGGATATCATAACTTCTAAAACGTCAAGCACAACATTTCGTTTATATATTGAAGGGACGAAAGCCGAAGTAATGCAAGAAACGAAAGCAACTAGGGAGCTTTCATTTTAACTTCGAAGGACCTAACCTTATTCCTGACAATAAATTTAAAAGATGGAGAACGTATCCCACGTTGTTTCATAAAAAACGAAAACCCCAATATTCCAATTAAAGAAATACCAGTCGAATGGACTGTACGAAACAAGAAGTTGTTCTGTGATGATTTCAATGTAGATGTTGACATACCAAACAATACAAAGGCTGGCAAATGGGAAGTTTGCTTTATATAGGAGATGGTACATATAATGAAAATACAGAGACATTTTCAATTGATGCAGAAAAGACCTTGCGTCCTATAAGCAATAATCAAGAACAACAATGGTCATTTCCTTATCTATCAGCTTGGACTGAATTACGGATTATGGAAAATGGCAAAATGAATACATCCTCTGTCAGCTTCACTCCACAAGGTGCCTTTATCTGTGCAAATATAGTAAACAATACGAACGAAAAGCTTTCCCTGAAAGCTCTTTCCATGCGTGCCAGTGACCTTCGGAAGCGGCAGCACCATTTGTCCGAAAGCACAATGGAACATCCGTAGTAACGAGAAGGAAGCACTGACACCGATACTAAGCCCGTAAGAGGAAAACCCGGGAATCATTTGTAACCTACCTACTCTCATTGAATTAAAACCTGGTGAAGTGTCAGGTTGGTATGGCTTTTGGGTTATGCCTATAGGAACAGAACATAGCTACGCTTCAGATATATACGCTGTTCCACAGGACGATGAGACAGAACACAATACAGCATGGTGGATATATACACACCTGTAGAAGGGAGGAGTAATGCACAGGGACCTGTTGCAGGACGTAGCTACACTATGACTTTCCGATTACATAAACTCATTAACACTACCTTGGCCAATTGGATGCAGGACATTGATGGAAACCGACTCGTATGCAAAATGTCTATTCCCGGCACACATGATGCTGCCGCAAATACGGGAAATTTTTGGGTTAAAACGCAAGATTGGGACATTAAAACACAATTAGAGAATGGTATAAGGTTTCTTGATATCCGTTTAGTACATGATAAAGGTGTCATAAAACTCTGTCATGCCAGTAGCATTTTAGCACAACCTTTGTAAAAGATGTCCTACACACTACTGCTGAATTCTTACAAGAACACCCTTCTGAAACAGTGTTAATGACTATCAAAAAGAGACCACGATCTAGACCATGATGGTGGCACAAAATATTGGCAAGCACTTATGAATGCACTTAACGAAGATGAGTTAGCAAAAAAATATATGGCAGGTGACTTCCAAGGAGGATATAGGATGAAAGACTTACGAGGAAAGATGCTCGTTATTAGTAGAGACGGTTGGTACTCAACGCAATCAGGGAAAGTTACATCCTGGCCTGACAACAGAAACTTTACTTCTTCTATATTATCGAATGATGGTAGCTCTACACTCTCATTGTTGAGGACCATTATAAAGCACGTGCTAATGATAAGATAAAAATATAGTTTACAAATAACCTGCTTGAAGCAAATAAGGCATTTTCTGAAAAACAGTCCTTATAAGTGGTTTATTACCTTTACTTCTTATACCGGACCACTGGTGCAGGAATGCCAATGCAAACAACCACATACGTAGATCCGAAGATAAACGAAAATGCTAAAAAGAGCCTAACAAATTCAAGTGTTCAGGTATTTTTACTTTCGAACTTCCCTGGTTGGTATAATATAAATCAAACAGTGATTAAATTAAACAAAGGTGTTAATCTTCCTTGAAATCCTATGTTTGTCGTTTCAATAAGTACTCCCAAAAACTAATAAAGGATATCACAGACCTTTGCAGGCAAAAGTTTACCAAAAGCTCCCTAATATTCTCTGTTGCGCTACGCATCGGCGATGCTCCGTGCAGATGTAGCTTTATGTTAAGAAAAACTCCATTCACTCCGTACCTCTGTGTGATATTCCTTTAACCCAAATTGGGCATTAGAAAAATTAGTCTCCTGCTCTTTAAATGCAAAAGAAAAAGCTGCGAATAAAAACCAAAAGAGCATAGATTGCATTTGAATTTAGGCTGAATTGCATTTCAAAAGGGCCTTACTTCACCTCGAAGTAAGGCTCTTTTGGCTCTTAATCCCCAATCGATCATTAGACCACAAGGTTTCAAACTTCTTGTTTTTTCCCATTTTCAACAGATAATTTATTGCTCAGCACATGTCGTGTTGACGGTCCGCACCAATGGTGCTGATGGTTCGCACCAATGGTGCGGAGCGTTATTTATGATGAAGTTGGTATAACGAAAGCACCCTTATCAATCCTTAACTTTAAGACGGTTGGGGATAGATGAGGGTGTTTATCGTATTGATAGGTTTTATTAAACCAGTCTTTTATTTCCTTATGTTGCTACTTTCCCGAGTTGAGAAGTTCGTCAGGTAGTGGGATTTCAAGACTGCGAGCGCGTTCTGCATTACGTCTCTTTATCTTGTGTTGCGCATCAGCCTTCTGCTTTTGTTATGGCTGCAGACTCTGCTTGTAGAGTGGGAGTAGACGTGGATTCCCACGTTCCTTGCACATCACGTTTTGCCTTACACTCGATAGCCTTTGGGTAATAATAAACGGCTTCGGGCTGTCGTTGGGTTGCATAATCACCCGTATCCCATTTCCCGTTGTCGTTATCATCGACGATAAGGCGTAGATAGTAGTTGCCCGGCTTGATGTAATGGAAGGTTGCTTGGTTGTTCTTTGCATACGCCTCTTTCACGGGTTTGTCGCTTTCATTGAGCAACTGCACCAGGCAGTTCTTACCTTCCATGTTCTGTAAGGTCATTATCAGCGTACCATACTCGTCCATTGATGGAATACGAACACCCTGCTTTATACTTTTGCAGAAACCTTACCATAGATGTCGGTAAAGGCTGCAGAATCGACCTCAACACTGTATTCATGTCCCGGATCCCACGTACTTACCAACTTCAAAGAGCGCGGTTTTCCAGGTTCAGCACCAAACTTATACTTCGCTCGATACCATAGGGAGTCTATCTTTTCGTAAAGATGAATCTTGGATGTATCCGTTTTTGCTATTGGGGTAGGGAGTTCGAATGTTGGGTTTTGGTCAGGGTCCATTTGCGAAGAAACATTATATCTAACCTCCAAAGGAGTGACAGGCATTGTCGTTTCAAAGTCTTTTCCACGTTCTTTTGCCTTCTCTTGCTTCTTTTTCCACTTGTCGTATTCCTCTTGCTGATGCTTTAAACGCTTTGCGTACGGCACCTTTGAGAGAATTTCCAACGTATCCGTCTTAGGGACAAGCTTACCCGCACTGTCCGTCATGTTATAAATCATCTGCATTCGCAGTGTGTCTTGGTTGACGAGGGCTGTATCACGAAGCCAATAGATAATGGTGTCTTGATTCAGACTCGGCTCTGTTATAAACGCATCTTTAGCGTTGAAATTGAGTCCCTGTTATCTGTGGAAGGTCGGCATCACCATAGCTGAAAAAAAGAGCGTAAAGTGCTTGGGTTCCTTGCGTTCAGACTTGAGGAAGTAACGGTCTGTCTGTGTAGGGTGTAAAGGAGTTCAGCACCACATCGTCCGGTAGGAAGTGGGTGTAAGGAACCTGCTTTGATGTCCTTGATGTGCAAGGAATCAATCCAAAGCGTGTCTTGTCGTATGTCTGGCTTCCATGACGGCATGATGATTTCGGGCGTGAAAGCCAACTTCTCACTCTTCTGATTGTACATGTAGTTGCCATCCATGTCCTGCAGTGCATAGATACGATAGTCACCTTTGGCAACACCTCGTATGCTGAAATGACCACGACTGTCGGTACGTGAGACACGAAGCATTGGTTGTTTCTGGAAAGCTGTATCGTTCTGATTGCTGTAAAGACCCACGAGAATACCCTTTACAGGCTCTAAATTCTCTGCTTCTAACACATAACCTGCCACTTCGAGTGTATCGATATGGTCGCCAGTAGAGAAACTATAGGTGTAGTTTCCTAATGGGTTACCCTCGTTGTTGTCTGTGATAGCGTCAGAGAAGTCGATGGTATAGGTGGTGTTAGGCTGTAACTTGTCTTGTAAACTTACTGTGATACGTTTACCAGTAGCCTTAATTTCAGGAGCTTCAATCTGTGGGGGAGAGACAACAACCTTCTCTGATGCGTTCTCCAACTTGATGAACTCGTTGAAATAGATATTCACCTTCTTACTGTTTACGTCGGTTGCTCGTTCAGTAGGGGAGGCACCTAACACTCTTGGTGGCGTCTCATCGTACCATCCACCGTCAGGTTGTCCCATCTTGGCACAAGAAGAAAGCAATAACTAAGAGGGTAAAAAGGTAGAATGGTAAAACACGTTGTTGGTAAAACACCGAAAGGCAATGGCTGACCTTAGCTGAAAAGCCATCCTTTCCACCCATTACTCCTTGGCAATATCTTTGTCTTATCTTCTTCATATCGCTGTTTTACTTTTTTACCCTTTTACTTTTTTATCCTTTAAAGGTGGTTTATTCTTTTACCGTCTTCCGTTCTTACTGGTTCATACTCAGCAATTCTTCCAAGTTGTTACGGCTGTTTGAAAGGCGTGGAATCTTGTGTTGACCACCGAGTTTACCCTTTATCTTGAGCCAGTCATTGAAGAGGTCTTTGCGTGCAACAATAATCTCAAGTGGCTGAAGAGTAATGTTATGGAAGCGTTTTGCCTCATAGTCAGAGTTAACTTCCTGTAGTTTATCATCGAGAACCTTAGCAAACTCCTCAAGTGAAGATGGGGCTTTTGCAAACTCAATGAGCCACTGATGGCGGCACTTTGCCTTCGCATCCATATACATTGGGGCTGCAGTATAATCTGATATTTGTGCTCCAGTAGCCTTGCAGGCTGCTTCAAGTCCCTTCTCAGCATTGTCCATGATAAGTTCTTCACCAAAAGGCATTGATGAAAATACTTGGTTCTACCAGTGATAACAAACTTATAAGGATTAGTCGAAGTGAACTGTACTGTGTCTCCAATCTCATATCTCCAGAGGCCGCAGGCAGTACTGATAAGCATTGCATAGTTGCGTCCTATCTCCACACCTGACAAAGGAACGATATTTGGATGTTCGCTCTCAAAACTCGTCCATAGGTAGGAATTCGTAGAACACTCCATAGTCGAGCATAAGCGACATACTACTGTCTGTTGGGTCGTCTTGTATACCGAAGAAGCCCTCAGAGGCGTTGTAAGTCTCCATATAGTTCATGCCCTGCTTTGGTAATGAGCTGTTCATACTGTTCACGATAAGGCGTGAAAAGCAATACCACCATGGAAGAATACCTCTAAATTAGGCCATACCTCCTCTATGTTTCTTACCACTCAGCTCCATTACACGTACCAATACAGATAGCATCCACGATGGAACGCCCTGATATATTAGTGATATTTTGGTTCAGTGTTTCGTGTGCAATTCGGTCGCGTTTTACCTCAAAGTCGCTCAGTAGGGCAGTACTTTTCTTAGGTACGCGACATAGATTTACTGAGTGGATTAATATTCTCTATGAGGATGGCACTGAGGTCACCAACAAGCGAATTATACAGGTTATAATTTGGAGAATGACTACCACCTAAGATGAGACCCTTACCGTTGAAGAGTCTACTTTCTGGATGATTGCTAAGATAGTAAGCGATAACATCCTTACCACCTTGATAATGAATTGTCTGTAATCCCTCGTGAGAAACAGGAATAAACTTACTTTTTATCGTTGGTTGTACCTGATGACTTGGCATACCATCTAACCTGTCCTGGCCACAGAATATTACGTTCTCCGTGGCGCATACGGTCGATGTCACTCTTCAGTTCTTCGTATGTGTTGACTGGAATATTCTGTACAAAGTCCTCGTATGACTTAATCGTTGAGAACAGGTGTTTACGACCGTATTCGGTGTCTTTCGCCCGCTCAACGAGGTATTGCATGACTTCCTGCTGGATAGCCTCTCCATCCGTGACGTAGCGTTCAAGCTCTCTGCGGCGCGGCTGGAAGTACAATTTGTTTACTATCTTAGTAAGACTCATTCAAATTTCTCCTGGTTGATTAAATTGCAAAAATTACGCCAAAAAAAGCTAAATGGATAGACTTTTTCTATATTTTAACACTGCTTTTAAAAGCCCTTGAAAAGCCCTTTTTCAGTATTCTCTGCATGATAGATGATGGATTCTTTTCACCCTCTTTTGACTTCTACTTTTAGCCCTCTTTTCTAAATTATTTTCATGAAAATAAATATTTCTTGTCGTGAAAATAATTCTTTCTTTTCATGAAAATAATTCTTTTTCTTCATGTAAATAATTCGCTCAGAAGGGTAGGGTAGTTGTTTACTCATACTTTTTACTAACTTTGCAGCTCATATCTTTTTATTTCTATTTGCTGTTATTAGTCTCTTTATTTATGCTTTATAAAGTTGAATCTCACCCCTGTTTTCGTACTCTTTTGTTTAATTATAGTCTATTTAATATTAAATTATAGTCTATAAAATGAGTGTTAATTAATTTCTATATACCCTTATCCCTTTTTCTATCTGCACTCCCCTCCCTTCGGAGGGGTAGGGGGAGGCTTCATCTTTTTTAATGTGCTTCCAACCAGTTCTTGCCCCATCCGGCATCAGCTATCAATGGGACATTCAGTGGATAAGCGTTCTGCATCTCCTCAATAACAATGCGTTCCACTTGTTCACGCTCCTCTGGGAAGACAGAGAAGTTTAGTTCGTCATGCACTTGGAGAATCATCTTTGAGCGAATACCTTCTTTCTTGAAGCGTTCCCAAATACGTACCATTGCCACTTTGATGATATCTGCTTCTGTTCCTTGTATTGGTGCGTTGATGGCATTACGCTCTGCAAAACCACGCACAGTGGCGTTACGACTATTGATATCAGCGAGATAACGACGACGATGGAAGAGAGTTTCGGCATAACCCTTAGCTCTTGCTTCTTCTTTCGCATGTTCCATATAGGCTTGTACCTTTGGGAATGTTCGGAAATAGCCTTCTATCAGCTCTTTAGCTTCACTATTTGGAATGTCCATGCGCTGAGCAAGTCCGTAGGTAGTAATACCATATATAATACCGAAGTTAGCTTGTTTAGCCTTCTTTCGCTGTGCATCAGTCACCTTATCTATATCTACATGCCATATCTTTGCAGCTGTTGCACGGTGGATATCATGACCCTCACGGAAAGCCTCCATCATATTCTCGTCTTCTGAAAGATGTGCCATAATACGCAACTCGATTTGACTATAATCGGCTGAAAAGAACAGACAGCCTTCTTCTGGAATGAAACACTTGCGTATCTCCTTACCATCATCCGTACGCGCACAGGAATATTCTGCAGGTTAGGATCACTCGATGAGAGTCGTCCAGTGGCTGTAAGTGCTTGATTAAAAGATGTATGGATGTGTCCAGTACGTGGATTAATCAACTTTGGAAGAGCGTCGATATAAGTGCTAAGAAGTTTCTTCATGCCTCTGTAATTGAGGATGTTACGTACGATAGGATTCTTGCTTTCAAGGCTTTGCAATACCTCTCGCTCGTAACATATTGTCCTGTCTTTGTCTTCTTAGGCTTATCCATAATTTGCAACTTGCCAAAGAGGATGTCACCCACTTGTTTTGGACTTGATATATTGAATTCTTCTCCTGCCTCTTTATATATTTCCTGCTCGTATTGTTTCATACGTTCAGTGAATATCTTTGACGTATCTTGCAGTGCTTCAGTGTCTAAGCATACGCCATTTAGCTCCATATCAGCTAATACACGTACCAAAGGCATCTCTATATTCCAGAAGAGTTCTTCCACTCCAAGCTCCTTTAAACGTGGTTCAAGTACGTTTTTCAGCCGCAAAGTGATGTCGGCATCCTCTGCAGCATACTCATAGATGTCAGTAGGGGAGAGGTCGCGCATATTCTTCTGCTTCTTTCCTTTCGGACCGAGTAGTTCTTCAATGTGAATGGTTTGATAGCCGAGTAGTGTCTCAGCCATGTAGTCCATATTATGATGTAGCTCGGTTGGATGAGATAGTGGGCTATCATCGTATCGAACATCTTACCTTGTAGTGTTATTCCATATCTGGTCAACACTTCATAGTCATACTTGATGTTCTGTCCAATTTTCATTATTTTGTCGTTTTCATACAATGGTTTGAAAATTTGGACATATTTTGTTGCTTCCTCATAGTTGGCAGGGATAGGTACATAAAAAGCCTTGTTTTCTTCGACTGAGAAGCTCAAACCCACCAATTCAGCACTAATTGCATCCGTTGAAGTGGTTTCTGTGTCTAAACTTACAAACTCTTTTGTAATAAAAAAGTCACATAATTGACGTAATTCCTCCTCATTATCAATGAGTTTGTATTCATGTTGGGTCGTTTTTATGCTCTCAAATTTCGCATTTTTCGGCTCATCTGACTCGTTGGTCGTGTTTTCAGCAAATAAATCAAGCTGATTATTGTCGCTTTTTGCTTAACTTCACTCTTGTTAAGAAACTTGTTAATAAGTGTCTTAAATTCTAATTCCTCAAATATCGTACGCAATTTTTGTCTCGTCAGGTTGCTCAACCTTGAGTTCATCCAAGTCAAGTTGCATTGGAACGTCTGTTCGGATCGTTGCGAGGAACTTTGACATTTTAATATCCTCTACGGCATTCTCAACTTTCTCACGTAGTTTACTCCTTAATCTCATCAGTATGTTGAGCATATTGTCAATGCTTCCAAACTGATTGATTAACTTGGCTGCGGTTTTTTCTCCAACACCTGGACAACCCGGAAAGTTGTCTGCTGAGTCGCCCATCAACGCCAAGAGGTCGATGACTTGTGCTGGGGTAGGGGATGCCATGCTGCTTCCTACCTCCTTTTCTCCCTAATATCTCGTATCCGCCACCATGGCGAGGACGATACATAAAGACGTTAGGACCAATGAGTTGACCATAGTCTTTATCGGGTGTAAGCATAAAAGTATCGATTCCATCGGCTCCAAAGCGAGTTGCGATAGTACCGATAATATCATCTGCTTCGAAGCCATCTACCTGTAGAATAGAATACGCATTGCTCAAGACTTTGGCTTGATAAGTGGAACAGAGAGCTTGATATCTTCTGGGTTTCCTCGTTGCGCTTTATATTCAGGGAATGCGTCATGGCGAAAAGTCTTTCCATGATCGAAAGCTACACCAATATGTGTTGGCTTTTCCTTTGTAAGCACCTCGTTCAGTGTGTTGCAAAAACCCATAACAGCAGATGTATTCAATCCTTTAGAGTTGATACGTGGACTTTTGAGGAATGCGTAGTATGAACGATAAATGAGCGCGTAGGCGTCAATAAGAAAGAGTTTTGCCATAACTAATTATTCTATTTTTAGCTGTAAAATTACTAATTTTTCTTCCATAATCTCCGATAAAATGAGTAAATTTGTATCAAATTTAAAGTCAATAATGGATACTCTTTCACTCATAAAACAGCCAATTGAGACAGAATTAGGCGATTTCATCGACCTTTTCAATCATGCTCTCGATCACGAAGATGGCTTGTTGCGTACGGTTTTGAACCATATCAAGCAGCGAGCGGGGAAGCGTATGCGCCCTATTCTCATCCTCTTGATGGCTAAGAACTTTGGTAAGGTCTCTGATGTAACACAGCATGCGGCTGTGGGATTGGAGCTTTTACATGCGGCTTCACTTGTTCACGACGATGTCGTTGATGAGGCAGATGCGCGTAGAGGACAGGCGAGTGTGAATGCTGATTATGATAATAAGGTGGCTGTGTTAGTGGGTGATTACGTGCTTTCAACAGCTTTGCTTCACGTTAGTTACACGCACTCAGAGATTATTGTACGTTATCTTGCAGAGTTAGGTCGTACACTGAGCGATGGAGAGATTCTCCAATTGTGGAATATCCAGAATAAGGAAATCACCGAAGAAGTTTACTATAAGATCATTGAACGTAAGACTGCTGCTCTTTTTCGAGTCGTGTGCTGCAATTGGTGCAGAGTCGGCTAATGCAAGTGCAGACGAGGGTAGAAGCGGCAAGACTCTTTGGTAAAAAAATCTCGGAATTGTCTTCCGGATTCGTGATGATATCTTTCGATTACTATGACTCTGAGGCTGAGATTGGTAAGCCAACAGGTAATGATATGGCTGAAGGTAAGCTTACTTTACCAATTATTTATGCGTTGAATTCGACGAAAAATGAGGAAATGCTTGCTTTGGCTCACAAGGTAAAGGCTCATGAAGTTACACGCGAAGAAATCGATAAATTGGTTGAATTTGCTAAGGTTAGCGGTGGTATTGAGTATGCGGAACGACGTATGTGGGACTTCCATGCTGAAGCACAGACTTTTCTTGGTACGTATGTTAGGGATGAGAGTATCCGATCTGCTCTTCAAACTTATCTTGATTATGTAATTAAAAGGAAGAAAGTAATTGTATTAATACAGTGCTAAAAATCTCCCTTTTCATCGTGAGATTGATTAATTTTTTTGTGATGATAACGACAGTTTCTCTTTATGATGATGGATTTTCCATCTCGTAAAGAGAAATTCTTTATGGTTTTTATTGATTTATAGTAAGCCTAATATATTTGTATTTATCCGTTGATGTTATACGTGTTAAGGCTTAACACTAATGGTGCGAGAGCTTAGCACATGTGGTGCGGAGGCTTAATACGAATAGTGTTAATGCTGTTTTGTTTTGTTATAATGCTATTTTGTAGATAGTAGTATGAACTAATAATCATGTTATCTATCTATAAGTAAAACTGATAAAGACGCTAAAGTGAATACTGTATGTTTTATTTCGTGTGTTTTTCTCTATGTTTGAAATAGTTTAGTTGATGCTCCTTTTTAATTCCTTTTTATGAAGTGTTTTTGTAATATAGTCTATATATAATACTAAAATAAACTATATTAGCGTGTTTGTTTTGACTTCTCTTTCTTTGTGAGTAAGTCTTAGTGTATAAGTTTTTCATGAGCAGACACGATAAAGGGACATACTAAGTGTATGCCCCTTATTGGTTATTCTTATCTCATTTTATCATCATCAGTAAATTATCTTCATGCTAATGATGATAGAAAAGTTTAGAAGAAGTTTGTTTCTGTACCAATGATTTCGCTCAACAAGAGGTTGGTAAGGCGACTTGTACCCATGCGGAACCAGTAGTTCGTGAGCCATTTCTCGCCGAGAACTTCCTTAACAATGGTGTAGTAGATAACTGCATCCATTACTGTATTGATGCCACCAGCAGGCTTTAAACCAATCTGAATACCTGTCTTCTCATAGTATTCCTTGATTGCTTGACACATAACATATACAGACTCAGGAGTTGCGCTAATCTTCTCTTTGCCTGTACTTGTCTTTATATAGTCAGCACCTGCGTACATAGAGAGGAGGGACGCGGTCTTGATTGCGCTTGCATTACCAAGATCTCCAGTCTCAAGAATCACCTTCATTGGAATGTCTCCACACACTTGCTTAAGTTCGTTGATAGTATCGCAAACGCCCTCGTAATCGCCTGAAAGGAACTTACCGACAGAGCATAACGATGTCGATATGGGTTGCTCCGTCCTTGATTGCGAGTGCTGTCTCAATGGTTTTTACCTCTAAGAAGGTTTGCGATGAAGGGAAATTGCCAGTTACATTTGTAATGTCAACACCGTCTACTTCAAGGCTGTCTGCCATCAATTTAGTGAAAGCAAGGGGTAGGCACAGAGGGCTGCAACATGTGGTAAACTCTGGATATTCAGAATCAAAACGGTTTACTTTTCTCAACCATTTCCAATACCTTTTTCTTCGGTGTCTGTTGTGCTAAGAGTTGTAAGCTCAACGCTACCTAAGAGGAATTTCTTCACTTCAAGGTTATCATTCTCTGATACTTTTTCCGCAATAATTTTTGTTACGGCAGCCTTAACTTCTTCGTCAGTGATGTTGAGGTTGTACTGTGATAAAGGCTTGGTCGTACTCGCTTTTTCGACGATTCCAACAGCTTTTTGTGCCTGGATGTCTTTCGAAAACAGTGTCTTTAATTATTCCCATGATTTGTTGTTATTATATTGTTTATTTTTATTTCTTTATAGTGTGAGGGTAGGGGAGGTGCAAACATTTATTTTTCTCCACCTTCGTTTTTATTTTTAGGCGTGAAGACAGTCTTTTTCTGCTATCAATTTACCTTCTCTATTCCTCTAAAAGACCCTTTGTTGAGATATTATAGTTTATTTTGTAGGATTAAATAGTCTTATTTCAATTTCGGGTTGTTTTTGTGTCTATCCTTGTCGCGCTTGGTTTTCTTGTCAAAACTCTTTTGTAATTCTTCTGTGAGGTTGACGCCAGTTTGATTGGCAAGACAGAGCAGAACCCATAGAACATCAGCCATTTCTTCTCCTAAGTTGGGCTTTTCACCTTCTTTAAAGCTTTGGTCTCCGTATGTACGAGCCATTACACGAGCTAATTCTCCTACCTCTTCTGTGAGGCAAGTCATATTGGTTAATTCGCTAAAATAGCGTACACCGTTTTCTTTTATCCATTTGTCAACGGCTTTTGTGCTTCTTGTATTGTCATAGTTCTTGTTTTACTTAGTTTGTCTGATTGTAGAATATTGTCGATTTTATCGTTATTTTTGCTATTTATCAGACTTTTCTCCACTTATTTTACTTCTGTATCAGGGAATAAGAAAAAGGAGCTTGTAGATTCTATTCTTTGTTCTTCGTGTCCATACAAATAGTGACAGGACCGTTGTTTAGCAGTTCTACTTTCATGTCAGCACCGAATTCGCCCGTGCTAACAGGTTTGCCCATAGCTTTTGCTTAAAAGCGTCGCAGAAGCTGATTATATAAGGGGATAGAGAGCTCATGTGGTGCTGCATTGATCCAGCTTGGACGATTTCCTTTCTTATAGCTTGCCATAAGCGTAAAACTGTGAAACAACGAGAATCTCTCCATTAACATTCATGATGCTACGGTTCATTATGCCCATTTCATCGTCGAAAATGCGCAAAGCTATAACCTTTTTTACCAGCCAGTTAATATCCTCCTCAGTATCGTCTTTACTAATACCCAGCAGGATAAGGTATCCAGCACCAATGGAAGACTTTACTTGTTGATTGATAGTAACAGAAGCATGGCTAACACGTTGTATTACAATTCTCATATCGCAAATGTACAATATTTATTTTAATTAGTTACTGATTAGTGTGAAAATAATTATAGACAATAGCTGCTTTGTTTGCTCCTATTGTATCTGTAAGTTCTTGTAAATCAGTTTCTTTTTATTCGTTTTTACTGTTTTTAGTTTCTTTTAAAAGTGCGTCCTTTGTTTTCGGTCCGATGCCCTTTATATTGTCTAACTCACTGTGTAACTGTGTTTTAGAACGTTTGTCTCGATGGAAAGAGATAGCAAAACGATGCACTTCGTCCTGTATTTGAGTTAGAACTTTAAAAGAGCTCGCCCTTGACATCCAATGCTATTGTCTGTTGTGGGAAGCCGAACAGGAGTTCGTTTGTGCGGTGACGGTCGTCCTTGGCGAGACCTGCAATAGGGATGTTTAGTTGTAGTTCATCTTCTACAACCTCTCTAACAACCTCCATTTGTCCCTTTCCACCATCGGTAATGATGAGGTCAGGGTAGTGGAGTACCTTCTTCCTGCATTCGGCTGTAGCGTCGTCTTACAACCTCTTGCATGGATGCGTAATCATCAGGACCTACTACTGTCTTGATGTTGTATTTGCGATAATCCTTCTTAGAAGGTTTCATTCCTTTATATACTATGCAACCAGCGACAGCATCGGAACCTGAGATATTTGAGTTGTCGAAGCACTCTATGTGATAAGGAAGCTTCGATAACTTCAGCTTATCTTGAAGTTCTCGCATTAAACGTGTCTGTTTTTGCTCAGGATTTAGCTTTTCTGTCTGTTTTAATCGGTCGAACTTATACTGTTTAGCATTCATCTCAGAGAGTTCTAATAGATGGTACTTATCACCACGTTGTGGTATGAAGAATTCTGCTCCTTTTACCTTAAAGTCAAGTTCAAAAGGTACGATAATCTCTTTTGCAGTGCTATTAAAGCGTTCACGTATCTCTGGAATAGCCTCATTTAGTAATTCTTCATCGGATTCATCGAGCTTTCTTTTATATTCATAAGTAAAGCTTTGATTGATTGCACCGTTGGTTACATGGATATAATTAATAAACGCATTCTTTCTTGTATCATCGCTTACAATAGTGAAAACATCGACATCCGTAATCGTATGACTTACGATTTCACTCTTTGCAGCGAAGTTATCGAGTGCTAAATAGCGTTGTTTACATAATTCAGCTTCCTCAAATCGCAATTCTTCCGCATATTTCTCCATTTCTTGTTTTAGGAGTTTCTGTACTTCACGTGTATTTCCTTTTAATACTTCTCGTGCTTGTTTTATCGCTTCTTGATAATCTTCATAACTTTGTTTATTGATACATGGAGCTCCACAGTTATGTAAATGATACTCTAAGCAAGGCTTATATTTTCCCTGTTCGATACCTTCTTTCGTAATAGGGAAGCGACAAGTGCGCGGTTTGTATACCTTCTTAATGATATCAAGAATCGCATACATACTTCCAATATGACTATAAGGACCATAAAAGGTGCCATAACGTTTATTGATAGTACGTGTTTTGAATATACGTGGGAGATACTCATTTGTTACGCAAATACTTGGGTAAGTCTTACCATCTTTCAGCAATACGTTGTATTTAGGCTTGTATTGCTTGATAAGTTGATTCTCTATAAGAAGTGCATCTTCTTCTGTTTTGACCACAGAATATGAAATGTCATGAATCTTAGAAACCAATACCTTTGTTTTAAAACGGTCAACCTCTTTATGGAAATAGGAAGACACACGTCTTTTAAGGTTCTTCGCCTTGCCAACATAGATGATTGTTTTCTCATTATCATAGAACTGATATGTGCCCGGTTTCTCAGGCATATTGAGAACAATGTTCTTAAGATAAGCAATTCGCTTCAAGTTATCTTCTTTATTCATTTTGCGTAACTCCTTTGTATAAAGGCTTTTTAAGGCGTTTTGTTTCACGTGGAACACGAACGGTGTTTCACATCGGCACATATGGTGCTAAGCCTTGGCACGATAGTTAATGACCAAATATTGATTTCGTGGTGATGGTTTACAAACCTCGATAATGGGCTTTTAAAGAAAAGAGGAGTGACCCTTTATGTGGGTTCTCCTCTTCTTTATTTTCATTCGTTTCCTCTTTTCACATATAAAAAGGGTAGGGGAGGAAAGGCTCTTGACACAGTCTTGCTGGTTAGAATTGGAGCAATGAGCTAATCTCAATATCCTTATCAAACAGGTTTCGACTGTTAGGAAATTCCGAATGGAGTTCGATAATGAAGTTGCAATACACCTTTTTAGGATTAAACTTCTTAACAAGGTCACATGCAGCTTTCATTGTTCCACCCGTAGCAAGGGAGGTCATCATGGAGCAAAAACAACGTCGTTCTCGTTGATAGCATCCTTGTGAATCTCAATAGTGTCTACGCCATATTCTTCTGATAACTCTCTTGTATGGTCTCAAGGAAGCTTACCAGGTTTGCGGCAAAGTACGATACCAGCACCCAAACGGGTGGCAGCAGCAGAAGACATGACGAAAGCCACGACTCTCGATACCACAATCTTGGTTACACCCTTACCTTTGTAGAGAGCAACCATCTCATCAGTAATTTCCTGAAGAGCTGGGTGACTTGAATAGGGTAGTCACATCACGGAAGTTAACACCCTTAATAGGCCAATCCGGGATACATCTCAGGTTGTCTAATAATAGTTTTTATTCATTTTCAGTTTGTTATATAGTTTTGTTTTATGCTATTGTTTCGTGAAACAGGCGTTTTTAACCTTTAGGAGTGTTCCTTTTATCCACGTGTTAGGGACTTATTTGTCCAAAGAAAAGTTATCTTCCCATGAGGACAAAGCAGTACATTAATGTCGCTTGGACTCACTCCAGAAATACGACTTGCTTGTGCGAGCGTCTCCGGTTGAATCTGTTCTAACTTCTGTCGGCACTCTGTAGAGAGGTCGTGTAGTTCACTATACTTGAAGTGTCCTTTGATTTTAATGTCTTCAAGACGTCGCATTTTCTCAGAAATACACGCTCACGATCGATATAGCCTTTGTACTTTAAAGCTTGATTTCAGCAGCCTCAGCAATCTCTTCTTTACGGTTCGGCGAAGCCTCGATAGCCTCTTTAAGGCTTGAGATTACAGCCGAAAGGTTCTCAAAGTTGACCTGTGGACGTGCAACAAGGTCTACTATCTTCGTTGCTCCTTGATAGGAGAAGTACCCAAATGCTCCAAGAAACCGTTTACAACATCGGGCTTAACAGAAGTGTTGTTACAGAAATCAAGAATCCGATTGATATGCTCCTTCTTTTGCATCCACCAGTCATAACGGTCCTGTTTGGCTATACCTATGTTATAAGCACGCTCCGTCAGTCGCGCATCTGCATCGTCTTGGCGTGAAAGAATACGGTATTCTGCACGCGAAGTAAACATACGATAAGGTTCATCAACACCCTTTGTAGTAAGGTCATCAATCAAAACACCGATATAACTCTCGTCTCTATTCATTACGAAAGGATCGCTTACCCGCGCAGAGTAGGGGCAGCAGTGATACCCGCCACTAAGCCTTGTCCGCCAGCTTCCTCGTATCCTGTCGTACCGTTCACCTGCCCAGCAAAGAACAAACCTTCGATTACTTTCGACTCCAAAGACTGTTTTAGCTGTGTTGGATCAAAGTAATCATACTCGATAGCATAGCCAGGACGATAGATTTTAGCGTCACGCAGGGCGAGGATCTTATGTATAGCATCCAACTGTACCTCCCAAGGCATACTTGAAGAAAAAGCCATTCAGATACATCTCATTCGTGTCAACACCCTCTCGGTTCGAGGAAGAGATGGCTATTCTTGTCAGGGAAGGTGACGAGTTTCGTCTCAATCGAAGGACAATAGCGTGGTCCTGTACTCTGAATCTGCCCATTGAATAGGGGAGAGTCAGCCACTCCACGTCGCAAAACCTCATGTGCTTCCTCGTTCGTGTTACACGTCCAGCAAGGCAACTGTGGTAGATGACGATGCGGACCATAGAAAGAGAACTGATGATAGTCGGTCTCTCCCGGTTGTGGTTCCATCTCATCAAAAGTGTACCGAACGGCGGTCAATGCGCACAGGGGTACCCGTCTTCATGCGATCAGCACGAATCCCATGGCGCGTAATGCTCTCTGTAAAGTTGTGAACAGCAGGCTCTGCACATCGTCCACCCTCTACCTTTCGTTTACCGATATGCATCAGTCCGTTGAGGAAGGTTCCCGCAGTGATAATCACTGTACGTGCATAGATATCAATACCCCATATCGTTTTGATACCCAACACCTTACCATTCTCTACCAACAGCTCGTCGGCTTGATCCTGAAAGATGTCGAGATTGTCCGTATGGTCGAGTATTGTGCGCCATTCCCAGATAAATTTACCACGGTCACACTGTGCTCGTGGACTCCAAACGGCAGGTCCCTTTGATCGGTTCAGCATACGAAACTGAATCGCTGTAGCATCGGTAACCAGTCCCATATAGCCTCCAAGAGCGTCTATCTCTCTGACTATCTGACCTTTGGCTATACCTCCGACGGCAGGATTACAGCTCATCTGACCGATTTTATTCATATCCATTGTTACCAAACAAGTGTTCGCACCCAAGTTGGCAGCTGCTGTAGCAGCCTCACAACCTGCGTGTCCACCGCCGATAACAAGTACATCATACTTGAATTTCATCGTCTTTTTACAAAAGTATAGGGGCATAATACCCCTAATTTATACCGACACAAAATTAAGAAATAAAATCGAATTATACCTATATAATAGAAAGAAAAGTTCCTCTCTTAATTTCCTTTTTCTCTTAGTTTAGTAGCCAAGTGATGCCCAACCCAATGTTACTATATCGTGAGAATTCGTTGAAAGAAATGTCGTAGTAAGTGTTTAGGTGCAGTCGTGGTGAAACCTTATAATCCATTCCGACTTCACTCATAAAGTTGAAGTGGCTGTCATGTCCAGGTTTTGCCCAGTCGTCCTGTCGCTTTGAGTTGTATCGGTTATAGCTTTCTACGAAGAAGCTCTACTTGTCAGTAGGCTGATAAGTGAGGTTAGCACCAAAGAAAAGGTCAGGACTCTCTGTATCTCCATCCCATTCACCTCCCAAGTCATAACCCAATGTAAACTTACTACTCAATTCGTTTTCGAATAAGAGGTGAGCTTGAATACCTACATGTTTGGGAAGGTAGTGTGCATTACTACCACCAGGAATGAGTATTGTACCCATAAAGGAAACCTTTGGAAACACCTTTCCGCCCTCATAAACCTTGATTTTCGTACCAATAGCGGCATTCGCAATACCCCCAAAATTCCCTTCAGGCGTATGGGTTATACATTCGTCTATCTGTAATCTTACCTCCGCTTGTGGGGTTAATCCAAGACGAAACATAGATGTGTTGATAGTGAAAGTACGTGCGTGTTCACCGTTTCTTCTGTCCCATTCAAGTACGATACCAGTTTCCCAATCAATCTTTCCTGGTTTCATGATGCCGACACCAGTCGTAGCACCAGTCGCATCTGGCGAATAATCTTCAGTGTCTTGTGCCATTGAATATACAGAGATGAAGGTAAGGAGAGATAGGCATAAAGTTCTCCTTAAACCACTTCTAAGATAGGCTATCATAGTCTTCTTTCTTTCTAATAATGTTGTTGTTTGTTTTTAATGTGGATTACAGCCCCTATTCGTAATCTTCTATGTTGCTTTCAAATAATTGGAAATATTTGTAATTTATTAACTGTTCATTATCAATCACTTAGCGTGAAGTTTGTTAGTACGATGACTTTAGAAGCAACAGCCACCAGCCCGGCATGGGAACACCGGGTATGGAAAGGCTACGAACAACAGACCTATCAGACAAACTTCTATGAGTTGACACGGACGTATCCACCAACAATTTACTTCTTGCAGAATATGGGTAAAAACGCAACAATCTTATCGGAGATGACACCCGAAGGTCCATCAATTATGAAAAGAGTCGTTTTATGAAGTTGTCCAAAAAGTCTGTATGTTATTCTTTATCCCATCTGTATGGCTCATATTTCCTACTATTCTTGAGTACCGAGAAAAATGATGTTGGACATCTTCGGCTATTTTGACTATGGCTTCCTGCGGTTTCATGGACTGCTTGTATACAGCATAGGCCATTCCCAGTCCGTAATCTCTATAGATGGCTATCCATGCAGCCTCTATGATCATCGGTCCGAGATGCTTGTTGCCACGGAAGGGTCTTCTCTCCGCTTGCAGTTTCTCTCCACTATTATGACAGGTCGGTATTAGGCCGAGATAACTGGCGAACTGGTTCTCGTTACGAGGATCTCTTCACATCGTAGATTTCTGTCCAGTATACACATGGCTACACTACACCTATGCAGGGTATCGACATCAGAAGCTCGTAATTGTTCCTATACCTGTTGGTCTGCGCAAGCCTTCGTATGGGATTTTGTCGCATCCAAGAGTGTCCACGTATCGTCTCCACCTGCTTGACGAGCAAGTCCAACGACAATCTTGAGGAGGAAAAGCAGCACGACATCCTCCTTGAGCCATTTGATGAAAGCCCTTGACCAGTGCGTCCCCGGTCTTGCGAACTGCTCAGGTATCTCCACGCCATTGCAGTGCAGCAGGTGCTTCACCTCTGCCTTGTAGCGGAGAGTTGTTTCTGTATGGTCTTCCTTATGCGGATGACTGACCTGTCATCGATATTCTCTTTCTCACGGATGCATATGGGACGGATGTCACCGGCGCGCAAGGAGCGCGCAAGTTTGGCTGCATCTACCTTATCGGTCTTCATCACCTCCTCGTACTGGGTGGTCGGAACATCTGCGGCATGGGTCACGACACAGTTGATGCCGTACTCGCCGGAGCGTGTATGTGGAAAAACCACTGAAGCCCTGACTCATACACGGCATGGTACTCGCCATCAGGGAAATGCTTCTAAAAAGTCAAGAGCGTCTTTGCGGAGGCTTGCTGCGGGTGCTCTCTTTGTAACCCGACTCGGTCAGCACACAGACCTCCCAAGTTTTGCGTGCACATCAATTCCGATGTAAATCTTTTTGTCCTTTAAAAAATTTTGTTTCTTTGCATATCGGTACGGTTCTAATTGTTTGTCATTTGTCGTTTGCACTACAAATATACAATCCAGGTATTATCGTACCAACATTTTTCCTTTGCAGACTATGAAAAAAACACCGCGGTGGTTTTGCCATGCGGCCGGAGGCGCGAAGCCTCGAAAGAGCAGCATCCGACTTGTCTCTGTGTGTTAGCCTTTTGCAAACATAGTAACTTATCTTTTTACCCTCATCTTTCTACTAGGGGAATGTTATATCAGCTACAAAGATACGTATTAATCGTTTGAAAATGCGTATTTTATGGTTAAAGTCTTCCTTATCTGCGAAAACCAATGGCGTTTTGCTATCTTTTTTACGACTGATAGCTATCTATTCCTCCCTTTTTTATAGTCGTGCTGATACTCCGCACATATCGTGCTAACGCCTCGCACGTGTGGTGCGGAGGCTCCGCACCCTATAAAGAGAGGCTCGTGTCGATGGATGAAATTCAACTTGTAAAAAGCAGTTGATGCTTCATAGTTATACAGGTTTGCATTCTTTGTTTATAAAGATAATATGTACCTTTGCATGTTCGGAGATAATAATCAACATATGAAGCTAAATAATACGATAGAAGAAGGAAACGAAGAACGTACAGCCTTGGGCATTCTGCTCACGATAAGTTTTTGTCACCTGTTAGATGACACAATGCATTCGATGCTCCCAGCAATTTACCCGATGTTGAAAGATGAGTTTGGATTATCCTTCTTTCAAGTTGGAATCATAACGTTAGTACTACAGCTAACCTCTTCCATCATCCAACCTTTTGTAGGACTCTATGCCGATAAGCATCATGGTTGGTGGCAATTGCCTGTGAGTATGGTGTTCACGCTTATAGGAATCTTTATGCTTTCGTATGCCGATAGTTTCCTCGTCATCTTATTATCTGTATCATTGTTCGGCTTAGGCTCTTCTATATTCCATCCGCAAGGTTCGCAGTGGCACAGCAAGCCTCTGGTGGACGCAATGGTTTAGCACAGAGTATTTTCCAAGTAGGAGGCAATGGTGGCTTTGCAGCAGGACCATTGTTTGCAGCCCTGATAGTGATACCAGTCGGCTTGAGTGGTGTACGCTGGTTTGCGTTTATAGCCCTTCTTTTAGCCGTTATACTGATTTATATAGGAAAATGGCATGTAAAACAATTAAAGGTCGTTCGTAAACGCAGTAGGGCACGATGGACAACAGCGAAAACATATACGCGTAATCAGATTTATGGTTTTGTGTTTATCCTTTTCGTGTTGATGTTCTCCAAGAACTTTTATACAGAGAGTATGGTCAGCTATTTTACCTTCTTTCTGATAGAGAAGTTCGGGGTATCTATTCAAACATCCCAACTCTGCCTGTTTGTTTTCTTAGCAGCAGAAGTCGTCGGAACCCTTCTTGGAGGCTGGATAGGCGACCGCTACGGGCGTAAATATGTGATATGGTTCTCTATCTTTGGGGCAGCGCCATTCACAATCATGCTCCCTTATATGGGTAGTCTTGCTGGAACAATCATTTTATCAGCCATCATCGGACTCATTATAGCATCAGCCTTTTCAGCAATATTGGTTTATGCAACCGACCTCATGCCCAATCATATCGGTACAATAGCCGGTATCTTCTATGGACTTTCATTTGGTCTTGGTGGGCTTGAAGTACCTTCTTTGGTTGGTTAGCCGATCAGACGAGTATTCTCTTTGTCTTTAAAGTAAGCACATTACTCCCATTGTTAGGTATTATAGCCGTCTATTTGCCAAAGATGAAGCGTGAGTAAGCCGCATCTTTGATTAGCCTTCGCTTTTTATAAATTCACTTTATCAACAATGTGAGGGCTATCGTAGGCAATGAAAAAGGCAAAGAATAGTTTGAAAATACGATAGTTAGAGAATCATCCTTTAGCTAAAGAAATCCCTATTCTTTGCTTTTTGCTATCAGTTAATAGATGAAATTCATTTTAATTCCTTATCTTTGCAAGTAGAATCCCTTTTCCTTAGAAAGGGAAGCAATCATATTACTATTTAATCCTCGACTTGTTTAATACGAAAGTATATGGGCAGGGCGGATACCAAATATTAAAAACCTACATGAAACAAAAGAAACTTTTAGTGACCTTCGTATTGGGTATGTGTGCCCTTACGGCAGCTCATGCACAGGATAATGACTTCGATTTAGGCAGTCAGCGTTCGGAAGTGCAGTTAGTTAATCCTGTTCCTGGTAAGAAGATTGACCATCAGGGACTCGTTATTAATCCTACACCACGTTACGTGAAACTGACAGGTGAGGGAACAGTAGACGTCAGTGGCGGTATTAAACTTGAACAGCCAATGCCAGCTCGTAATCTCTTTTGGTACGATTGGAGGGATATTGACTTCCTTTCCCGTGCTGATAAGGGATTTCCGATGAAGATACAGTGTGCAAAGATACCAGTGATTAAGTACAAGGGCGACCAGAACAGCGAGACTGCTGATGGTGGCTATACGTTAAGTATCACCAAGAAGGGTATCATCCTTCAGGCTTCTAATGGCTTAGGAGTATTCTATGGTATTCAGACTTTGCGTCAGATTATGGAGAACCCATCCGTAGAAGGCGGTAAGAAACTTCCTTGTTTGGAAATCAATGATGCACCAGTATTTGCCTATCGTGGTGTTGTTGAGGGTTTCTATGGTACACCATGGTCACACGCTGTACGCCTGTCATTGATTGACTTCTGCGGTAAGTACAAGATGAATACTTATATCTATGGACCAAAGGATGACCCTTATCACAGTTCTCCTAACTGGCGTCTGCCTTATCCAGAGAATGAGATGAAGGACATCAAGGAACTTGTTGCAGCCTGCAAGAAGAACCGTGTAGACTTCGTTTGGGCTATCCATCCGGGCAAGGATATCAAGTGGAACGAGGAAGATTATCAGAACCTTGTGCACAAACTTGACCTCATGTATCAAGCTGGTGTGAAGTCATTTGCTATCTTCTTTGATGATATTTCAGGCGAGGGAACCAACCCTAACCGACAAGTTGAGTTGTTGAATCGTTTGACAAAGGAGTTTGTAAAGGCGAAAGGGCGACGTTGCTCCGCTGATTATTTGTCCTATAGACTATTCTAAGTTATGGGCAAAGGCAGACGAGAACGGACCATTGAGCATCTATGGTAAGACCCTCGACCCATCTGTACGTGTGTTCTGGACAGGCGATGTTGTTTGTAGCGATGTGACAAAGAGTACACTCGATTGGGTGGATAGTCGCATCAAGCGTCCTGCTTTCTTCTGGTGGAACTATGCCGTAACAGACTATGTTCGTAACCTTGTATTGCAGGGTCCTGTTTATGGTTTGGATACATCACTCACCGAGAAGGATATGTGTGGACTCGTCAGCAATCCAATGGAGCATGGAGAAGCATCAAAACTCTCTCTCTATAGTGTAGCTGATTATACATGGAATCCATCTGATTATAACCCAATCGACAGTTGGGAGCGTGGCTTGGAAGTAATGATGCCACGTGCAAAGGATGCTTACCGCACCTTTGCTATCCATTCTGCCGATACGGAGACAGGCTATCGTCGTGACGAATCTTGGGAAACAGAGACCTTCCGTTTAGCTGATTACAGCAAGGAAAAGCGTGATAAACTCTATCAGGAGTTCGAACGTGTGGCTAAAGCACCTGCTGAGATTGAGGCTGGTTGCACTGATAATCTCTTGATGAAGGAGCTAAAACCTTGGCTGACTGAGTTTGCTAAGTTAGGCGAACGTGGTAAGAGTGCTATCGAATTGATGGACCTCTATCGTAGTGGTGACAACTTGAAGTTCTGGAGTAAGTATGTTAAGAGCCGTATGTCTGCGGAAGATAAGAAAGCTTACGAGGCTCATAAGTCGGGAACTATGAAGTTGCAGCCATTCTACGACTTCGCTATGGACGACCTTGGTGATGCCTTCTATGAGAAGCTTTCAGGCGAAAAGGCATTCACACTACGTGGTATCGGTTCTTATAAGAATCTTAAGACGACTCAAGCTGGTTTGATGTTCGATGGCGATAGCATAACACATTACACCTCTGGTGAGGCACAGAAGGCTGGTGACTGGATGGGTGTAGCCCTCCCTGAACCAATGGCAGTACGTGAGGTGCATATCCTTCAGGGTCGTAACTCTACTGATGATTGCGACTTCTATGACCATGCAACACTTGAGTATTCTGTTGACGGCAAGACATGGAATACCATGTTGGGCGATATGAAGAACCAGTATGACATCCTTTGGCAGGGCGATCCGGTGCAAGCACGTTATATTCGCTTGCGTCGTCTTGACTCAGACCGTAAGAACTGGGCTTCTATTCGTTCGTTCGTAGTGGTACCTGCTGGTGCAGCTTCGCTTGAGTTTGAGAATTCTAAAGGCTGGAGCAAAGCGATGTTCTTCTTGCGTTCGATCATCAGCCTGGTACGTCTTTCAAGAATACAGGTGCTGTTTCGTTCGAGGTACCAGTGGTATGACTTCTACACCTTCATGCTTTCATTGCCGAGGGTGGTTCTGTTCGCATTTGTCAGTATGATAAGCGTAACAAGTTGAAGGCTGAGTTCACTTCTAATGAGCCTTTCTTTCACTGTTGATGTGGCAAAAGAAAAGTAACTCGTATGGAGCTGATTGGTAAGGCAGAAGTGTTTGAGATTATTCCAAAGAAATAAGGTGTTGAGGGATTAGATTACTGTATGAAGTAATACAAGTATCAAAATAACGAGAGGGTATAAAAGTGCAATTACTTTTTATACCCTCTCGTTTTTACGATATGACTTTTGGTATTTAATTGGCGATATAATATTGATTATCGATATTGTTAATAGTGCGCCACCTTCTATAACCGTAGTAGTGTCTTTACTGTACAAGCCTATTATTATGAAGAGTGCAGACATCACAATATCAAAAGATGTTTTGTATTCTATTACCAATCAATGCTTTTAAAAATGTTCTGTGTCTTACTTTTCGAACATCCCTGAGATACAGAAAGCAATCAATATAAGGGTTAAAAGCAGATAGTATGTACACAAGGCTGTCTTGTTGTATATGAGTTATTACTAAAGCATAATATAATAACCATTCTCATAGCCCATGGTAGGAAATAGATAGGTTTACTCATACTTTGAATCTTATGTTTTATGATTAAAAAGTTATTTGTTCCTTACAAAAGATAGTTTTTCTTTTTAAAAAGAATGTAAGTAGGGGGTGATAAAAAAATAGAAAAACGTTGTAAGATGATGATATCGTAATTCTTATAGCTTTTTAAAAACATTCACTTCTTTACTTATTTCCAAGGCAAGAACGAAAAAGGCATTGACAGTCAAGATGAGCTTAAAAGTTGCTTGTTGACGGACAACAATAAATAGAAATAGGGACAGGTGATGGTGTCTGTCCTTATTGTTTGTAATATGTTCGAGTGAATGATAAACTGAGAAATTAAATAGGTTGAGTTTGTTTTCAGCATTTTTTTACAATATATTGCCTCCATTTTGGTAATATTCTGCAAGGTGTTTAGTCCTCCGCACCATTGGTGTTTATGCTCCGCACCATTGGTGCTTACCAATCGCACGACATGTGCTGGGCAACAACACATCGAGTAAAGGCGGGAAGAAAGGGTCTTAATGGCAAAATAGTAATATGCTAATGGCTAACTAATATGAGAATGGTTTACCAAGCTGTATTCATCTTTTTTGCCACTTCACTGATGACTTAGAATTACTATACAACTCCGAAAGTTTCTGTTTAACTTTAAAGGTTTGTGCGTCTTCTAAAACTATCCTCATTTGTTAGGATAGGCTAAGCCTCCTTATTTTAAGTCTAAATACTATACATTTTGTTTAAAAATACTTTGATAAATCATTAAAATATAGTATTTTTGCATCGCATTGTGCATGTATTTCATACCAATATCTTGGTATCTAATTTAATGAACAATAATTACGATAGGGGAGGCTAAGTATAGTCTTCTCTATATTTATTTTAGGAAAAATAAATTCTAACAATTTAAATATTTAAAAATCAAAAACATTTATGTGGTTAATCAATTCATCTATTGGTAGAAAGGTGATTATGTCAGTGACTGGCATGGCCCTAATCCTATTCATGACGTTCCACTGCTGTATGAATCTTGTTGCGCTCTTCTCAGGAGATGCTTACAACATGATTTGTGAGCTGTTGGGTGCCAACTGGTATGCAGTAGCAGCTACTGTAGGTCTTGGCGCATTGGCAGTTTGTCACATCGTTTATGCGTTCATCCTTACAGCGCAGAACCGCCGTGCACGTGGTGACAACCGTTATGCAGTTACAGAGAAGCCTGCAACGGTAGAGTGGGCAAGCCAGAACATGCTTGTTCTCGGTCATCATCGTGCTGCTCGGTCTTGGACTTCACCTCTTCAACTTCTGGTACAACATGATGTTTGCAGAGCTTACTCATATCGATGTACCTTTCCATCCAGCTGATGGTTTTGCTTACATTAAGTACACATTCTCTAATCCTGTTTACGTAGTTCTTTACGTTATTTGGATTGCAGCATTGTGGTTCCACCTCTCTCACGGTTTCTGGAGTGCTATGCAGACAGTTGGTATCAATGGTAAAGTATGGTTCAACCGTTGGAAGACCATCGGTAACATCTATGTTACGCTGTTGATGCTTGGCTTCCTTGTTGTAGTTCTTGCATTTGCATTCGGTTGTGCACCAAGCCTTTGCTGTGCTGCATAATTTAAGTATCTAAGTTGAAAATTTAATTCAAAAACAATCATGACTAAGACATTAAATTCCAGAATACCAGAAGGACCAGTAGCTGAGAAATGGACCAACTATAAGGCTCATCAGCGTTTGGTTAACCCAAAGAATAAACTGAAACTGGATGTTATCGTTGTTGGTACAGGTCTGGCTGGTGCCAGTGCTGCCGCTTCTCTCGGTGAGATGGGCTTCAACGTATATAACTTCTGCATCCAGGATTCACCACGTCGTGCGCACTCTATCGCTGCACAGGGTGGTATCAATGCTGCAAAGAACTATCAGAATGATGGTGACTCAGTTTACCGTCTGTTCTACGATACAGTAAAGGGTGGTGACTACCGTGCTCGTGAGGCTAACGTTTATCGTCTTGCTGAGGTGTCAAACGACATCATCGACCAGTGCGTTGCACAGGGTGTTCCATTCGCACGTGAGTATGGTGGTATGCTTGCTAACCGTTCATTTCGGTGGTGCACAGGTAAGCCGTACTTTCTATGCAAAGGGTCAGACCGGTCAGCAGTTGTTGCTTGCTGCTTACTCTTCATTGAGTGCACAGGTTGCTACAGGTAAGGTGAAACTCTATACTCGTTATGAGATGGAGGATGTAGTTATCGTTGACGGTCACGCTCGTGGTATCATTGCTAAGAACCTTGTGACTGGTGAATTAGAGCGTTTCACAGCGAATGCTGTTGTTATCGCTACTGGTGGTTATGGTAACGCATACTTCCTTTCAACCAATGCTATGGGTTGTAACTGTACAGCTGCTATCCAGTGCTACCGTAAGGGTGCTTATATGGCTAACCCATCTTACGTTCAGATTCACCCAACTTGTATCCCTGTACACGGCGACAAGCAGTCTAAGCTGACCCTTATGTCAGAGTCTCTGCGTAATGACGGCCGTATCTGGGTTCCTAAGAAGCTCGAAGATGCTAAGGCATTGCAGGCAGGAACAAAGAAAGGATCTGATATTCCAGAGGAAGATCGTGACTACTACTTGGAGCGTCGATACCCAGCATTCGGTAACCTCGTACCTCGTGACGTGGCTTCACGTGCTGCTAAGGAGCGTTGCGACCACGGCTTCGGTGTTAACAACACTGGTCTTGCTGTGTTCCTCGACTTCTCTGAGTCAATCAACCGTCTTGGTATCGATACCATTTTGCAGCGTTATGGCAACCTCTTCGATATGTATGAGGAGATTACAGACGTTAACCCAGGCGAGCTTGCTAATGAGATTAACGGCGTGAAGTACTACAACCCAATGATGATCTTCCCTGCTATCCACTACACAATGGGTGGTATCTGGGTTGACTACGAGTTGATGACAACCGTTCCTGGTCTGTTCTCTATTGGCGAATGTAACTTCTCTGACCACGGTGCTAACCGTCTTGGTGCTTCTGCTTTGATGCAGGGTCTTGCTGATGGTTACTTCGTATTGCCATATACTATTCAGAACTATCTTGCTGATCAGGCACTCTGGGGCAAGGTTTCAACCGACCGTCCTGAGTTTGAGGAGGCTGAAAAGGCTGTTATGGCTGAGACAGATCGCTTGATGGGTATCCAGGGTAAGCGTTCTGTTGACTCACTCCACAAGGAACTTGGACACATCATGTGGGAGTATGTAGGTATGGGTCGTACCAAGGAAGGCCTTGAGGAAGGTCTCAAGCAGTTGAAGGCTCTCAGCGAGGAATTCAACACTAACCTCTTCATTCCTGGTAAGAAGGAAGGCTTGAACGTTGAGCTTGACAAGGCTATCCACCTCCGTGACTTCATCCTTATGGGTGAGCTCGTTGCTTATGACGCATTGCATCGTGAAGAGAGTTGTGGTGGTCACTTCCGTGAGGAGCATCAGACAGAGGAAGGTGAAGCTAAGCGTGATGACGAGAACTTCTTCTATGTTGGCTGTTGGGAGTATCAGGGTGATGACACCAAGACCCCAGAGCTTATCAAGGAACCTCTCGAGTATGAGGCAATCAAGGTACAAACACGTAATTATAAAAACTAGTTGACGAGTTGACGGGAGGACAAGTTGACAAGTTGTTAGCTTGTTCTGCCTTAAACATATTCTATTAGTATAATACAGACAATATACAAGATGTAATACAAACAAGGTCGATGAATACTCACAAGGATTTGATCGTCTGGCAGAAAGCAATGGAACTTGTCTTAGAAGTATATAAGGCAACAAAGATATATCCACAGGGAAGAACTATTCGGATTAGCTTCCCAAATGCGTAGAGCCGTTGTATCAATTCCCTCGAACATAGCAGAAGGCTATGGCAGAATCCATACCGTGAGACTGAGAGATTCCTCAGTATAGCATTAGGGTTCTGCGTGTGAGTTAGAAACTCAATTGATTCTATCGAAAGGACTTAGGGTATATCTCAGACAGAACTTGCACAGCAACTATGCGATAAAGATGCCAAGGCTATAATCAGAATGTTGACATCATTGATTAAGACTCTGAACAAATAACTTGTTTACTTTACAACTTGTTTACTTGTCAACTAAAACATAACACAATGGCAAGAAATATATCATTCACAATTAAGTATTGGAAGCAGAACGGTCCACAGGATCAGGGTCATTTCGATACACATGAGATGAAGAACATCCCAGATGACACCTCATTCCTTGAGATGCTCGATATCCTCAATGAGGAACTTATTGAGGCTGGTGATGAGCCTTTCGTCTTCGACCACGACTGCCGCGAGGGTATTTGCGGTATGTGTTCACTCTATATCAACGGTACTCCACATGGTAAGACTGAACGCGGTGCAACAACCTGTCAGCTCTATATGCGTCGTTTCAACGATGGTGATGTTATCACTGTTGAGCCATGGCGTTCAGCTGGTTTCCCAGTAATCAAGGACTGTATGGTAGACCGTACAGCATTCGATAAGATTATTCAGGCTGGTGGTTACACAACAATCCGTACTGGTCAGGCACAGGATGCAAATGCTATTCTTATCTCTAAGGACAATGCTGATGAGGCAATGGACTGTGCAACATGTATCGGTTGTGGTGCTTGTGTAGCTGCATGTAAGAATGGTTCTGCTATGCTCTTCGTTTCATCTAAGGTAAGCCAGTTGGCTCTCTTGCCACAGGGTAAGCCTGAGGCTGCTAAGCGTGCTAAGGCAATGGTTGCTAAGATGGATGAGGTTGGCTTCGGTAACTGTACTAACACCCGTGCTTGCGAGGCTGTTTGTCCTAAGAACGAGAAGATTGCTAACATCGCTCGTTTGAACCGTGAGTTCATCAAGGCAAAGTTTGCTGATTAATCATAAGCAATTGGTAGTGGTCCGATAGGTTACTACCAAGCTTATTCAGAATATGAAATCCCATAGCTCTTGTATAGGAGTTATGGGATTTTTTTATTTATATCTTCGCCTGCGTTTGAATGAGTTATAGGTAATGTTTATCCCCTTATTGTTTGTTTCAAACGAGAATATTGCCTATATTTGCAGTGTTATATTATCTATCTGATTGAAAGGAGGTTTACTTATGAGACGGAACTTAATTTTAGGAGTGTTTTCTATCGTTGTTGTATTTTGTACAACGGCTTGTTCAAATACTTCGTTTGTCGAGAGTAATACCGTTACTTCTGATGCTTCATATAAGGTAAAACAAATCACAGAATTGTTTAAGAGCTATGGTTGGAAGTTAGATACGACAATCAATGAGGCAGAGAGGAATCGATTGATCGAAAAATGAACTATAATGACAGTAAAAGCATTATTAGAAGGAATGAAGAAGAGAAGTGATTCTGAGCCTTCTGACAGTGTGAAAATGAGATATTGTAGGCGTTGTATTGATTAGCTTTTCAATGGGATATAACGTATCAGAACGATAAGAATATAGCTCTGGAACGGTCATGATTCATGACCTGAAATACTTGGATATATCCATTTGTCAGCTTGATAGAATAGCCCTATTATGAAATTATTTTTCATGAAGAAAAAAATATTTTCACGAGTGAAAATAAATATTTCCACTCGTGAAAATAAATATTTTTTTCTTCATGAAAATAATTCGTAAAAAGTACTTGTCTTGTCGCAGGTAGGACATAGAGAACGGATGGGAATTGATATGCTTTTCAGCCTTTTAAAGACAGAGTCTCTAAGTGCGCCGGGATAGCGTTTTAGAAAATGACAGAATAGCTTTTAGACACAGTAACACACGAACAAGTTGCGGAGAGTGACAAGGGTTGAGGCTGCTAATCGAGGCATATAAGCATAAAAGCATAAAGAATAAGCATAGTCTGGAACACTATACAAGTGTGTTTTTAATTCTCTCTATGGAATCGAAAGAGGGAAATGGATATTAACGAGTTATTATAACCTTAGCTGTAAGCGGAGTAGTATTTCACGCCCACGTAAAGGTAGGAATGTGTTGAAAGTATTGATTCCTATATTCTGCGTAATGCTGTAAGATTTGCTGTTTAATAGGTTTGTTCCCGACAGTCCCCAGCTCCCACACATTATTAATCTTGTAGTTGAAGTCGCCATCTAATAGGCTACACGTATGGTAATGTCCGTCTGAAATTTCATTTGTAAGATTATAGAACTTCATTTTCAGTTCCATGTTCTTTGTCGGAAAGAGATAAATAGAGAGATTGGTTGTATAGGACGAAAGAACATCCAACTTCATGATACTGCTCCGTTCCCAGTAATATTTAGCAGTAAAAGCGGCTGATAGGCGCATCCATGAAAGTTTCTGGAAGCTTGTGGTGAGCGTTCCTGAGGCGTTGTGAGAATGGTTATTGACCATCACACCTGATTGCGAAACAAGATAAGAATCTCTGTTATATGTCGCATCAACCTTTAAGGACAAGCCTATGGGGATGAATGTCTTGTCCACCATGGCATTTATAGCAGTGTTATGCCGGTGGTTACTGCCTCTTACCCACTTCATAATTGTCATTGAGTCGTTGTATTCATAGTGGCTATAAGCCTCGCTTCTTGTATCAGAGTAGGTAAGTGAAAGGTTAGCAAAGAGCATTGTTGCGAGATTACGATAGCGGAAATGGAGCGAAGTATATAGATGGGTAGACTTATAGATGTCATTTCCTGTTACCTGTATGTTTCTGTATCCCTCTCTTAAAGGCTTTAAAGCATAGAAATCAAGAGAGTTGTCATCTGTAGAGATAGAGGAAGATAGGTTCACTGATAGTTTGCTTGTCAGTACTTGTTTTAATGTCAAGTAGGGCTTAAATGCTATGAAGTTGCGCACAGATAGTTTGTTGTTCTTCTCTGAAAGGCTGATTCTTGTCCATTCAATAGGAAGTCCAAAGCTTACATAGCTTTGCTTTGTATATTTCCATGTGTAGCCCGGTTCACCTTGTAGTTTGAATGTATGATGATAGATGGCAGGTTTGATAATTGTACGAGTTATTCCTGTAATAAGCTTGTAAGGATATATCCAAATCATTTCCAAGTGTAGGGATAGAAGTCGTGATAACGTTGCGTGTCATAGTTGACTGTGTTGCAAAGCGTTCTGTAACATTATATAGTGGTAAGGAATCAGAAGTTGTTACCAGTTCTTCTCTACGATTAACGTATCTAACGAGTGAGCGAACCTGCAACATACTCTTTCCTAATTTGAAAGAAGAAGACAGATAATTCTTGATATAAGATGGCTTTATGCGTGTTTGTTCAGTAATTCCAATGCCGTTTGTTACGACTTGATTCTCGTTCGTTAGTCGTCCGAAAGAGTATTTAAGTTCGTCAGAAATGAACCTATGAGTACTATTTTCTTCATATTTCAGTGATGGTACGATGCGAAATGTGCGCTGCTTCATCCATTCTGTGGTTTCCAACGTGGTGGGCGTAAGTCCTCCGTAAAGGTTTGCTGTCGACTGGTTATATCCAGCGTGGTCCTTATAAAAAAGAATGTTGCTGCGTAGTGTTACGTCTTTCGACAATGTAATGATATTATTAAAACCTGCACTATAAGACTTGTTCTGCAGATATCTTTCTTGTGGAAGCACCTCCTGACTTATGTTTTCAGACAGAACACCCTGCGGAAGCGGCTCGTATGCATCCAGATTATAGACATCAATATGTTCTTTAGTTTCCTTTGAAAGGTCTTTTCCAGTGTTACTCATCTTGGCAGAAACAAGTATTTGCGAATGTTTCATCACCTGTGTGAGGAATAGCTGGTTGTCCCAAACACTTGGTTTTATGCCTAAACCACCTGTAATCTCCCCAAAGGGACGAGCCTTGTGGTTCTTGTCGAGCCTGATGTTTAGGGCAGCAGACTCTGATGGTTTGCGCCCTTGCATCATCTTCACAGGTTGGTGATTCTCCAAAACTTCGACATCACGCACCGCATTGATAGGCATATTGCGGCTTGCCTGAGTATAGTTGTTGCCCATCAAGTCCTGTCCTTCAATATAAAACCGATTGATAGCACGACCTTGATAAGACACTGAACCGTTTTCAGCAACCTTGATTCCCGGTAGCTTCTTGAGCACATCTTCTAAATGACGGTCGCCCTTCTGTAGAAACGAACCGACGTTGTAGACCAGTGTGTCACCTTGTTTTCTTATAGGAGAGAGTTTTACGACGACTTCTTTTAGTTCAACTTGCTTAGGGGATAGTAGGATGATAGTCGGCTGCTTTTCCGTCTGACGGATGTCAGCAACGCCTATTTTCCGTTTACCGTAACCTATAAGTGTGAACATCAATACATCCTCTTGGTGTGCTGTGAGGTTAAGGCAACCCTTTCTGTCAGCAATCTTATAACTCAGCATCTTGCCCTTTGAGTTTACAACACGGCACATCACATCTGCTAACGGTTGGAGGCTGGCAGAGTCCCTAACCTCAATCGTCAGTTTTACCAGAGCTTCATCCTGCTGTGCAAAGAGGGTAAAGCAAGTGGAAACGAGGTAGAGTAGAAGAAATATCCGTCGCAAGATGTTATTCTAATTCTATCGGATTGTAAGGCTTTGCGTTAACTGTTGCTGCAACATCAGCCGATACAGTAATGCTTCCATCTCCTGTCAAAGCTTTTACTGGGTCAGCACAATAGTTCTTATACATTTGTCTGACAGCTTTTCGGGTGCTCTTTGTCACGGCACTTTTATCGTACATATAAATAGGAGCATGTCCCTTTACTTTCTGTAATCCAGTTAGAGTAAAAGAAAAGTTGTCCTCTGTGTCCTGCACTTTAAAGATGAGTCCGGGTAGTCCACAGAACTTATAGGGTCCGTAAGGCAGTTCTACTTCAGGTGCATACCAAGCTATGTAATCACGCCCGAAGAGCCTTGTCTTTGCCCTCTGACACTGATATCCAGCAATAGTACTATCTCCTTGCAGTAATTCCCATTTCAACTGAGGAGCATCTTCTTCATATTGATATCTTTGAAGTCCTCCTACCTTGCATTGAATAAACTCTTTTTTAGTCTCTCTATTCAGCAGGATGAGTTCGCGTAAGCCTATGCTCTTCAATGCTCCGATAAGTTTAGGACCCGATGAAGTTACTTGAGATTCTCCTTTTGATATAGATGCGGAGATAGAGTCGAAAGTAAGTTGTCCATAGTCGATGAACATATTGTATAGCTTACCTATTCTTAGAATTGTGTTTGCCGTACGTTTAGCATTTGGATACTTTGCGTCTTTGGCATACTTGTATTCATAGACTATCTGATATTGTGCAGATTCATATTGCACCGTTTTTGTCGAATCCCATCGCCCTTCTAATTGAGAGAAGTCCAGTGTTTGAGCAGATAGACAAGTCGTGCTGACGAGGAGAATAAGTAAGATTATGTTTTTCTTCATTTTTGATTGGTTTTTAAGTTTGAACACTTTTGAGAAAGATTCAAAGTCTGTTATTTTATAAAGATTGTTTTATTGTTTGTCTACAAAGAGTCTTTTCTTCTAATTTTTTATTGCTGCAAATATATAAAAATTAACAGGCATGTTGTCAAGTCTATTTCTATTTTTTTCATACTTTAATGTTTAATATTGTCGTTTGCTAAAACTTAAAACAACATATTCCTTATACTGAATCTCTTTTTCAATAGATAGTATTGTGTTGTCTTTGTAAAAGTAAGCCTTCCAACCAAATAAGATTTGTTTTCTTATGGTAGTATAGTTCTTTTTAAGCCATAAATTACCCATACACCAGTAATATATTACAAGGGTGTTAGCCCTCCGCACCATTGGTGTTTACCCTCCGCACATGATGTGCTGAGCATCACACACACGTGCTGGGCAACAGCACATGGGCATAAGATGGGAAAAGAGAATCCTGATAGTACTTATAAGAAAAATATGTAAGACACAAATGAATAACATGTATATGGGAAGTGTTTACCAGTAGGGACTAATTTATTAATTACGGTTAAGTTTCTTTATCCGTAAAATGAGAAGAATTATAATAAGGCATTTTAAGTTCTTCTTTCTGTCTTATTTCGTTTTTTTTTACTACTTTTGTACACAAAAGACGTAAAGACAATTAAAACCTACGAATATCAATGAGTGAGAACAAACTTTCCACTAACGAACAGGCACAGACCGCCGATGCTCCTGTAAAGACCAGTTATACTGAATATAAAGTTATTCCATCACAGGGATATTGTATGATTGTGAAGTGTCGCAAGGGCGATCAGATCGTCGTATTGAAGACTCTAAAGGAAGAATACCGTGAGCGTGTGTTGCTTCGTAATGCATTGAAGCGTGAGTTTAAGCAGTGTCAACGACTCAATCACTCGGGTATTGTACGCTATCAAGGTTTGGTTGAGGTTGATGGTTACGGACTTTGTATAGAGGAAGAGTATGTTGAAGGACGTACTTTACAGGCTTATCTCAAGGAAAATCATACAGACGATGAGAAGATAGTTATCATCAATCAGATTGCTGATGCACTGCGTTATGCGCATCAGCAAGGGATTATTCATCGAAATTTGAAGCCTTCAAATGTGCTTGTTACAACACAAGGTGATTATGTAAAACTCATTGATTTTAGTGTTCTTTCACCTGAAGATGTTAAGCCAACAGCTGAAACAACGCGCTTTATGGCACCTGAGTTGAAAGACCAGACAATGGCAGCTGATGGTACAGCTGATATCTATTCGCTCGGTACTATTATGAAAGTGATGGGCTTTGACGTTAGCTTACAGCGAGTTATCAAGCGTTGTTGTGCTTTCAAGCGAAGCGATCGTTATAGCAATGTTGATGAGCTCTTTGCTGATTTGAACAATGAAGGCTCTTCGTTCAGTATGCCAAAGATTGGTAAAGGTACTGTTGTTTTAGGCTTGATAATTGCAGTTGTTATTGGAATCGGTGTGTTGCTTTATAACTATGGCGGTGCATTGATTGACCAAGTAGGTAAGATTGATGTGTCATCTGTCTTTAACTCTGATGCTGAAACGGCTCCAGAAGATACAGTGAAAGTGAATACAGCAGAGCAATCTGATAGTCTTTCTACTGAAGCTGAGGGCTCCTGCTACAGGTAAGCTTGCCTTTTTATGAATAGGATGAAACCAGCCCTTTATAAGGACCTTGACAATATCTTTGAGAAGAACTCTGCAGATAAAGCAAAGTTGACAAAAGGCTATCAAAACCTATTATCGTGGATTGATTCAAGCTAACGATACACTCGATAATGAGCAGCGTGCTGAGGTAGATCGCGTATTTGGCGATTATGTAAAGCAGAAGAAGGCTGCATTAAAATAATAAGATACAAACGCTATAGAGGTAAGGACTAAGTCATGTAGATATGATGTTTGACTTACTCAGTGATAGTGTTTACAGAAGGCAGGGGCAGAGGCTGTGCTTTCTTTCAGAACCTTGAGAGGTCGTGAGAGGAAGACAGTGTCTGCCCTTGTTAGCTTTCGTTGGTCGGTTTAAGTGTTTTAATTAACGAATGATTAATAATTTCTGCGGCTGCTATTCGTGTCTGGCTGTAGGATATATAATGAATAAAAAGAATGAAACGAGTCTTTTATCTGTTATTTGCAGCCATATTCTTTGTTAGCAGTGTACACGCACAGACATCATCGATGAGTCGTCGACAGGCTGCAGGTAGATCAATGGAGCAGCAGGGGTTGGTAAATATAAAGCATGTAGTACCTTCTATCAAGGTGGCTTTGATGTATGCTCGTACGGATAACTTCTGTAATCGTGTGCTTTATCATGATTTGCGTGATGCCTACGTGCTGCCCGCTTGTGCTGATGCATTGCGTAAAGCGCAGGCGGAATTGAAGCGTCGTCGACCCGATTTGAGCCTGTGTATCTTCGATGCCACACGACCGATGAGCGTGCAGCAGACGATGTGGAACGCAGTGAAAGATACACCAAAGTATTTCTATGTGTCTAATCCCTGCACACGGAGGTGGTATGCATAACTATGGAATGGCTGTAGATATTAGTATCTGCAAGGCCTCTTGGAATGATGCTACATGGCGTGATGGTGCCACACGTTGTTTGATAGATACGATACCAATGGGTGTGAAGGTAGACCACATGGGGATAGCCAGTCATATTGATAAAGAGGCTGACCTCGTTGCTCGTCGTCTTATCTCTCGTGAGGCATTAGCCAACCGCCGCCTTCTTCGTGAGGTGATGAGTGCTGCTGGTTTCATACCTTTACGTACCGAGTGGTGGCACTTCAACCTTTGTACAAGGGCTTGGGCGAAGAAGAATTTGAGGGTGGTTAGGGTGAGAAAAAAAGCCTCAGCGACAGCGTCCTCTGACTGGCCCTCTCCCTTACCCTCCCCCAAAAGGGAGGGGAGGATTACCGAGATACCCCAGATGTTTAATGAAAATAAGTAGTATCTGGGAAGATAAGATAAAAAGAGCTGGGGTGTTATTTCTAAAGCGGGTAGGAAAAATTACATAAAAAAGTCTTTAGTCGAGATATTAAAGTGTTCAAATAAGATAAAACTATAGGCAGATAAGATAAGTAAAATGGATAAAAAGGAGCAAGAAGAACACCCTTTGCCACGATATGTGCAGGACGTTTTGAGCAAACATAACATTTCCTCCCCTCCCTTTGGGGGGAGGGGTAGAGGAGGGCCAGTTGGTAGCCTTTCTGTTTTAGCCCTCCAATCCCACCGCTACCCCGATATTGATATGCCCTTCCTGCTCAACCAGTTGGCAGGATGGCAGACAGCACGCACTGAAACTGCCGTCGTGGGCAGCGAATGAGGATATCATCTATCCACCGCATCTATCGATGGAACAGTGTTCAAGTGAGCAGACAGCGGAATATAAAGGCACGGCTTGTTGCACGTCTTGTTGGGGTAGAGAACTTTGCTAACGTCTGACCTTAATAACGATTGTAAACAGCCCTTCTAGCAGTGAAGAAACTAAGCCTATGCCAGCAACAAGATCATGTGCTCAGAAAGTCTGGGGAGGGTCCTTCTGTGACCTAACAGGCGGCTTTTGGCGTTGATTTCTCCTTTATAGCGCGTAGCTTTCAAACGTGCTATTTATGTCGAACAGCAGGAAAAGTTGTGCGAATTGGCACGTCATAACTTCCATGCCTTAGGCTTGACACAAGCCGAAAGTGGTTAATGGTGACGGTACAGCCTACCTCCATCAGCTCGACCACGTATCTGTGTTATTCCTCGATCCTGCCCGTCGTAATGAGCAAGGAGGTAAGACTGTGCTGATAAGTGATTGTACACCCGATGTCTTGGCATTGGAAGAAGAACTCTTAGAGAAGGCTGATACGATTGTTATAAAGCTATCTCCAATGCTCGATTGGCATCGTGCTGTGGACGAACTCAATCGTTTGGGCAATGTTGTTCGTGAGGTACATATCGTCTCTGTACACAATGAATGTAAGGAATTGCTGTTAGTTTTGCAGAGAACGAAAGGTGAAAAAGATGACAAGACGGCTGCGGAAGAAGCCCTACAAGTGTTCTGTGTGAATGACGAGAGTATCGTTTCTTATTCTCTTGATGAGGCTTTAAGTGTATCACAGCGACTTCTTTCGGCTATTCCCAAAGCTGGTCAGTATCTCTATGAGCCCAATGCTTCATTGATGAAAGCAGGCAGTTTTGCTTTGCTAACTGCCCGTTATCCACTTTCAGCACTCAGTCTTAATTCTCATCTTTTTGTCTCTGAGGAGGCTATCAGTGATTTCCCAGGCCGAAAGTTTGAGATAACAGCGGTTTCATCGTTCAATAAGAAGGAACTACGACGTAGTTTATCGGGGATAGACAAAGCTAATCTTGCCGTGCGCAACTTCCCTATGAGTGTTGCTGAACTACGCAAACGATTAAAGATAAAAAGAAGGAGGAGACGTCTACCTCTTTGCAACCACGGATGCAGAAAGCAATCACCTGCTTTTTCGTTTGCAAGAAAAACAGCGATACCAACTTGTGACTCTCAATAAATTTTACCTAACTTTGTAGTCTTTGTCGTTGTATAACAGAAGCTATGTTTTTTTGTCCGCTGAATGTGGCTGGTCAGACACTGTTTGATTAATAACATAACAACTTTTAAATAGAAATATATGATAAATATTTACCGATAAAACCTATTAAAACAATGAACAGGTATTTCAAAATGATCATCGCTGCAGCGTTGATTGGTGTAACAACATCGGCTAATGCGATTGATCGTAAGACATTAGCGCAGTACGCTTCTTCGTTACAAGGACTGAAGAAAGAGCAGTTAAAGGCAGCTTTACACAAGCTGATGGACAAGAAGAAAGTACTAAAGTATGGCGGTAAAGGTCCAGGCTATACATGGCATGGTTTCTGGTATACTGACCGTGATCCGCAGACCAACGAGTGCTATAATCGTTATAGCGACAAGAAATTCTACTTTGAAAGTACGAATACTGGTAAGTCTATTGATGGTATGAATATCGAGCATTCTTTCCCTAAGAGTTGGTGGGGAAAAGATAAGAATGATGCTTGGTGCGACCTCTATAACCTCTATCCATCCGATTCTCAGGCTAATAGCTCAAAGAGTAACTACGTTATGGGCGTTGTTGTCAACGTAAAGGAAGAAGCTGGTGCAGGCTATGACAAGGTTGGAACAGGTTATGCTGATGGTCAGACTTGTGAAGATGTGGGAGCCGGGTGACCGTTTCAAGGGCGAATTCTCACGCAGCTATATGTATATGGCTACCACCTATCAGAACCTTAGCTTTGGTTCAGAAGGTGCCAATCAATTGCAGACGGGAGCTTATCCAACGCTGAAAAAGTGGTCATCAGACCTCTTCCGTCAGTGGAGTAAGAACGACCGTGTTGACGAGATGGAAATCAAACGCAATGAAGCTATCTACAAGATTCAGAATAACCGCAACCTTTTCATCGACTATCCTAACCTTGCTGAGTACGTATGGGGTGATAGTATGGATGTAGAGTTTAACCCTTATCGCTCTATAACAACAGCTTCTGATGATGCACGATACACAAGCGTGATAGTTCCTGAAGACCCTGTAACGCCAGACAATCCGCAGGTAACACCACAGGGTGAGACTTTCGTGAAGACAACAACTGCTCCTGCAGCAGGAAAAAGCGTTACGTTCTTGTAGCTAAAACTGGTAGCAATTTTGTTATAGCATCTACTTTGAAGGGCAAAGAGTTTTGGCTATCTGCAAACAAAGGGCATCACTGATAATAATGAAAAGGTGAATGTTGCTGATGACCAGTCGGTTCTTACTTTGGAGCAGGGAACAACTGGTTTCTATATTAAGGATGCTAACAACAAGTACTTCGGGCAGGAGGATAAGTATAAGACCGTTCAGTTTGTGGCTAAAGATAAGGCGGTAGAGTGGACGTTGGAGCCCAAAAAGCTGATGGTACATTCACAATCACATCTTCTACGGGTCACGTACTTCAGTACGATATCAAATATAAGACATTTGGTGCTTATAAAGCCAGCTTCAGCTAATGGAATTCTATCCAATGCTCTATGTAGAGGACAAGACAGCAGGAATTGGAACTGTATGGACAGTAACAACCACTGATGAGGCTGTTTATAACTTACAGGGCGTTCGTATGCCAGCAGATGCACAACTCGCTCCGGGTATCTATATCCGTGGTGGTAAGAAGTTTATTGTGAGATAAATAATACAGAATAACAAGTAAATCAAGTGATAATGAATGGCTTCATAATTCCTTGTAAAAAGGATTTTATGAAGCCATTTTTCATATCCGAAAGATAATATCCTGCATATGTGATAAGGATAAACAACCTTTGTGTTAACGATAAACACATGTGGTGCGGATGCTTAGCACGCTATGTGCGGATGCTTAGCACATATGGTGCGGACGCCTAACACGAGTCCTTATAACAGCGTAGTAGGATAGTGATAGTCAATAAAAAGGAGCGTAAATTTGCCAATCTTCCTTTTTTTTAGTACTTTTGCACGTTTAAGATTAGGAAAATAACGAAATAAAAATATACTAAATGTCATCAGTTCAGATAAAGAGAGTAGAGACGAAGAAAGACCTAAAGGCTTTCATCGAGTGTCATTATGACCTCTACGAGGGTAATCAGTATGATGCCCCAAACCTCTATAGCGATGAGTTGAATACGTTGTCAAAAGACAAGAATGCTGCTTTTGACTTCTGCGAAGCTGAGTATTTCCTCGCCTTGAAGGAGGGAAAGGTGGTGGGACGTGTTGCTGCCATCATCAATAATAAGGCAAACGAAAAGTGGGACAAGAAGGATGTTCGCTTCGGCTGGATAGACTTTATTGACGATATAGAAGTGTCAAAAGCTCTGTTGAAGGCTGTTGAAGACTACGGCAGAGAGAAGGGCATGACCTCTGTTGTTGGTCCACTTGGCTTCACAGATATGGACCCAGAAAGGGATATGTTGACATGGGGCTTTGATCAGCTCGGTACAATGGCAACTATCTACAACTACGATTATTATCCAAAGCACATGGAGAAACTTGGTGGTTGGGAGAAGGATAATGACTATGTAGAATACCGTCTTGATGTTCCAGAGACAGCTCCAGAGAAATACACAAAAATTGCAGAAATGGTGGAGAAACGATATAATCTCCATGCGCGTAAGTTGACCAAGAAGGAAATCTTCGAGGGTGGTTATGGTAAGAAACTCTTTGATTTAATCAACGTTACTTATGCTCATCTCTATGGCTTCTCTGAGTTGACTGATCGCCAGATAGACCAGTATGTCAAGATGTACTTCCCACTTGCCGACCTCGATCTCATTACCGTTATCGAGGATGGCAATAAGGACAACCAGTTAGTTGGGCTTGCAATCACAATCCCATCACTGACACGTGCCTTGCAGAAGTGCCACCGTGGACGTCTTTTCCCATTCGGATGGTGGCATTTACTACGTGCAATAAAGTTCCATAAGACAGAGGTTGTAGACCTTCTCCTTATTGGTGTCCTACCAGAGTATCGCTCAAAGGGAGCCAACTCTCTTGTCTTTGCTGACCTCATTCCACGTTATGTGAAGTATGGCTTTAAGTGGGGTGAAACGCATGTTGAGATGGAAACCAACGAAAGCGTACAGAGTCAGTGGGGTCCATTAGACCCAACTATGCACAAGAAGCGCAGATGTTATAGGAAGGCTATTGGGTGATGAATATTGGATGATGGGTGATGAATGTTAGGTGTTGGGTGATGATGACAACCTCCTTCATGTGTTGCTTCTTTTTCAACACCTGCACCTTAGGACCTTTAAAAAGGCATTTGAACATAAGGGATGTAGTAATGGAATTATTTTATTATAGACGTTTAGATGTTTATAGGGATGCTAAGCAGCTGGCTATCAATGTCAATGAAGTCTTAAATCATTTCCTAAAGAAGAAAGATACGCATTGACAAGTCAATTACAGCGTGCCTCTACATCAGTTATGTTTAATATTGCAGAAGGCTTTGGTCGCTATAGTAGTAAAGAAAGAATACATTTCCTTGATATAGCTAATGGTTCTTTAATGGAGGTTTCAGTCAAATAGATTTAGCTGAAGCCTATCATTACATTTCTACTACACAGCGGGAGGAATTTGATAGTCAAATCCTTTCTATCGTAAAAGCAACTTGTAGGTTTAAGAAAAGCCCTATTGCAGCCTTCCAATCCCTCATCCCCCATCAGTAAATAAACGTATCATGATATCTTTCAATTAGTATCATCACACCCGTCAACACCCACCATATTAACAATTCATCACCACCCAACATTCACCACCCACCACCCAATATATTAACAATTCATCAACACCTAACACCCAACACCCACCACCCACCATATTAACAATTCATTAACACCCAATACTCAACACCCAACACCCAACACATGGACAATTCATCAACACCCAACACCCAACACCCAACACCCGTATCTTACACTGACGATAATATCCGACACCTATCGGATATGGAGCATGTACGTACCCGTCCAGGTATGTATATCGGTCGTTTGGGCGATGGTAAGTTGCCTGAAGATGGTATTTATGTGCTCTTGAAGGAGGTCATCGATAACTCTATTGACGAGTTTAAGATGAATGCTGGTGACCGTATCGAGATTGATGTGGAAGATAACTTGCGTGTTAGTGTACGCGACTATGGTCGTGGTATTCCACAAGGTAAGCTTGTTGAGGCTGTGTCTGTACTGAATACGGGTGGTAAGTATGACTCTAAAGCATTTAAGAAGAGTGTTGGTTTGAATGGTGTCGGCGTGAAAGCCGTTAATGCATTGAGTGCTCATTTCGAGGTAAAGAGCTTCCGCGATGGGAAGGTGCGTGAACTATCGTTTGAGAAAGGTAACCTCCAAAGCGACAAAACAAAGAAGTCTGCGGACGAGAATGGTACCTATATCTACTTTGAACCAGACGCAACTCTTTTCAAGCATTATAGCTTCCATGATGATATAGTAGAGGAGATGCTCCGTAACTATACCTATCTAAACACCGGATTGACGATTATGTACAATGGTCGTCGTATACTTAGTCGACATGGTTTGAAGGACCTTTTGACAGATAATATGACTGTTGATCCATTGTATCCTATTGTTCACATGAAGGGAGAGGATATCGAAATCGCTTTCACTCATACCAATCAATATGGCGAGGAGTATTACTCTTTCGTGAATGGTCAGCATACAACGCAGGGCGGTACACATCAGACAGCCTTCAAGGAGCATATTGCCAAGACAATAAAAGAGTTCTTCGGCAAGTATGAGTATGGTGACATTCGTAACGGATTAGTGGCTGCTATCGCTGTAAATGTTGAGGAACCAGTGTTTGAATCACAGACAAAGATTAAGTTAGGTTCCACTCAGATGTCACCTGATGGTGAGTCTATCAATAAGTATGTGGGCGACTTTATCAAGACAAATGTCGATAACTACCTCCATATCCACAAAGAAGACTTCACCGATATACTTGAGAATAAAATCAAGGAGACCGAACGAGAGCGTAAGGCAATGGCTGGTGTTACGAAGTTAGCACGCGAACGTGCGAAGAAAGCTAGCCTCCATAACCGTAAGTTGCGTGACTGTCGTGTACACTATTGTGACGTAAAGAACAATCGAAAGGAGGAGAGTTCTATCTTCATTACAGAGGGTGATTCAGCCAGCGGAAGTATTACTAAGAGCCGTGATGTCAATACACAAGCAGTCTTCTCATTGCGTGGTAAGCCGCTTAACTGCTTTGGATTTGACAAAGAAGGTGGTGTATGAGAATGAGGAGTTTAACCTCCTTCAGGCTGCGCTCGACATTGAGGACGGGCTCGATTCACTGCGTTATAACAAGGTGATTGTGGCAACGGATGCTGATGTTGACGGTATGCACATCCGCTTGCTCATTATAACTTTCTTCTTACAGTTCTTTCCAGAGCTGATAAAGAAAGGACACGTATATGTTCTTCAAACACCACTTTTCCGTGTTCGTAATCGTCGAACAAAAGATCAAGGACAAAGCAAGTTATTGTTGATGCTGACGCTCGTCGTGCGAAAGGAGAGAAGAAGAACGACTTTATTACACGCTACTGCTATTCTGAGGAGGAGCGTATTGCTGCTATCACTGAGCTTGGTCCAGACCCAGAAATCACCCGATTCAAAGGTCTCGGTGAGATTTCTCCTGACGAATTTGCCCATTTTATCGGTCCAGATATGCGTTTAGAGCAGGTTACCTTACATAAGAATGACCAAGTAGCTAAGCTCTTGGAGTATTATATGGGTAAGAACACAATGGAACGTCAGAACTTCATTATTGACAACCTCGTTATAGAAGAGGACCTTCCTGACGTGGAGAAAGAGTAAAATGTTTTATTTGAAAGGGTGCTATAGAGGCTAACTCTTACTTCCAAATAAGGTTCACACAGAGTCAAGGAGGGCACGGAGTAGAGAGGTGCCTTTGGCACAAAGAGGTGCTGGAAGACTTTTTAGCTTGAAAACGAGGAGGAATGAGAATAAGGAGAATTGTAATCCTTGAACGTAATCTATTATAGATAGTAGAACTATAACCTTAAAGAATCATGGAAAAAATATCAGATGAATACACACATAGGCTTTTAGCCTGTGCTTACACAGTTCACTCATTATTGGGGCCAGGGCTCTTAGAGAGTGTCTATGAGAAGGCTTTGATGTATGAATTGATACAGAAAGGCTTTAAGGTAGAAAGACAGGTGCCCATAAAAGTACTGTACAAAGGAATAGAACTTGGAGAGGTCTATCGAATAGATTTGCTGGTTGATGGAAAAGTTATTATAGAAATTAAGTCGGTGGGAGAGTTGTTACCAGTGCATTTTAAGCAATTAATGACTTATTTAAAGTTACAGAATCTAAGATATGGTTATCTTATAAACTTTGATGTTACTATGCTTAAGGATGGTATTCATAGAGTTCTTAATGGTTATTAATAATTACTCCTAAAACTCTCTTAGTGCTTTAGCACCTCCGTGAATGTTAAAAAACTATCCTAAAGAGTATATTCTTTTTCACTCAGTGCTCTCCGTTTCTCTGTGTGAAATCTTATTGATACGAATAGATAAGGATAAGAAGAAACAAAATAATTTATAAGTTCTAAATGATGAAAAAAGCAATTATAATATTATTGATGATGGCTTTGCTGCCAGTTGTTGGTAAGGCGCAGGTTAAAGGTAATATGGGCTCCGACTCTCCTTTACGGAAGTTGCAGATAGCAGAGATGGCTATCACTAACTTCTATGTGGACTCTGTGAACGAGCAGAAGTTAGCGGAGGATGGTATTAGGGGTATGCTCGAGAAGCTCGATCCCCATTCTACGTACACCGATGCAAAGGAAACCAAAGCGATGAACGAACCATTGCAGGGCGACTTTGAGGGTATTGGCGTGCAGTTCAATATGATTGAAGATACACTTGTCGTTATCCAGCCTGTTGTCAACGGACCATCTCAGAAAGTGGGAATCCTTGCTGGCGACCGTATCGTCAGTGTGAACGACTCTACTATTGCTGGTGTGAAGATGGCACGTATCGATATCATGAAGATGCTTTGCGTGGTAAGAAGGGGTACGAAAGTGAAGTTAGGGATTGTACGCCGTGGCGTAAAAGGTGTGTTGACCTTTGTCGTTACACGTGCTAAGATACCAGTTCATACCATCAATGCCTCTTATATGATTCGTCCTAATGTGGGCTATATCCGAATCGAAAGCTTCGGTATGAAGACCCATGACGAGTTCATGTCGGCTGTTGATTCACTGAAGAAGAAAGGCATGAAGACCCTCCTTCTCGACCTACAAGACAATGGCGGTGGTTATCTTCAGTCGGCTGTTCAGATATCAAATGAGTTCCTTTAAGAACAATGACATGATTGTTTACACTGAAGGACGACGCGCTCGTCGCCGAATTTTTAAGGCAATTGGCAACGGACGACTGCAGGATGTAAAGGTTTATGTATTGGTAAACGAACTCTCGGCTTCGGCAGCAGAGATTGTCACTGGTGCTATTCAAGATAATGATCGTGGAACAGTTGTGGGCCGCAGAACCTTTGGTAAGGGACTTGTACAGCGTCCATTCGACCTCCCTGATGGTAGTATGATTCGTCTGACAATAGCCCATTACTATACGCCAAGCGGTCGTTGTATTCAGAAACCTTATACAAAGGGCGACCTGAAGGATTACGAGATGGATATCGAGAAACGATTTAAGCATGGTGAGTTGACCAATCCAGACAGTATTCAATTCTCTGATTCTTTGAAGTATTACACCATCCGCAAGCATCGAGTAGTTTATGGTGGCGGTGGCATTATGCCTGATAACTTTGTCCCACTTGATACAACAAAGTTTACTCGCTACCATCGTATGTTAGCCGCAAAGAGTATTATCATCAATGCTTATTTGAAGTATGCTGATGCGAATCGTCAGTCTTTGAAGACACAATACAGCTCGTTTGACGCGTTTAATAAGGGTTATGTGGTACCACAGTCGTTACTCGATGAAATCGTGGCAGAGGGCAAGAAAGAAAAGATTGAACCAAAAGATACTGCCGAATTAAAGGCTACCCTTCCTAATATTGCACTACAAATAAAGGCACTCACTGCCCGTGATATTTGGGATATGAATGAGTATTTCCGTATATGGAATGAGCAGAGTGATATTGTCAAAAAGGCTGTTGAACTTGCTACGGGTAAATAGAAAGGCTGCATCATACGCTCTTTAAAGGGTTTAGTCTGTTTTGTAATATAGCCTTGTTTGGCTAATAATATAAGAAAAGGTGCTTAATTGGACTCCAATTAAGTACCTTTTTTGTTTCTATCTAAACCCCAATTAGCCGTTAGAGTCTAAACAGATTTTATTTTTATTATCGAACAAACTGGGGTTAATTATCCCTATAATTACTCTACAACTTAGACTAACTCATACGTAAATTTATAAGTTATTCTCCATCACAATACATCTTTTTCACAGAGAGCTAAGCCTCCGCACAACATGTGCTAAGCCTTCACACCATACGTGCTAATGCTCCGCACATCACGTGCGGAGCATGAATAGATAGCTTATAAGTAATGCTAAGCACGGCAAGAAGAGGTTTGTTAAGTCCTAATACTATTCCTTTCTCTTGTTTATCCTAAATCAGTCATCATAGCATAAACATATTTTGTAAGCATCCAATATTAGCCGTCTTTCCCACTAACAAACAACCCTTATATGTCTGGCAGCAAATAAGGGTTGTTTGTTATTTGCAGTTTGAAGGTAGTATTTTCGTGAGTTCCTCCTCTGTCATGTCGAGTAACGGTTTTGAAAGATTTCTTCATCCATTCATATGGGTCTATGTCTGCTTCCCTGCAACACGCCATGAAGGTATAGAAGATGGCATTGTTCTCCGCTCCCTCATTGTTGCCGCAGAACAGATAGTTCTTTCTTCCAAGCGTGATGGGTCTGATGGCCTGCTCCATGAGATTGTTGTCTATGTTGAAGCGTCCGTCCTGCACATACCTGCCAATGCGTATCCATACGGCGAAGGCATAACGCAGTGCCTTCTCCATAGCTTCGCCTGGGGTGTACTGTTTGTGTACATCCAGCATATAGGTCTCAAGATACCTCAGTATGGGGTAGGCCTTGGCCTTCCGCTCAGCCTCCACTTCTTCGGGTGGCGCTTTCCTGTGTCTGAGGTTTTCCTCCAACTCATACAGCGTGGCTATCGTTTCGATGATGTGAGCTGCATTTCTGTCGTCATCCGCCAGATGTTCGAACTTGCGTCTCACATGTGCCATGCATCCCAGTAGCACTATGCCCTGAACGTTCTCAAACCTGCTGTAGGCCTCATACCCGTCAGACTGTATGGCACCTTGGTAGCCCTTGAACAACTCATCTGCCACAGAGCCCGAGCGCGAACCGTCCTTCCAATGGAAGAACACGCCCTGGGAGTGCATGGCGTCACGCACGCCCCACAGGTATCCCTTGCGCGTCTTTCCCTTGCGGTCGGCAACCTGTACGCTGGTTTCGTCAACCTGAAGGTAAGGACTTTGCAGAATCTGCTTCGTCTGGATCTTGTAAAGCGGATAAAGTGCATCGGCGGCATCGTGAACCCAGCTGTTGACGGTTGAGGTGGGGATGTTCACGCCCAGTTCCTTCCACCGGGCACATTGTCTGTACTCGGGCTGGTGATAGGCAAACTTGGCGGTGATGATTTCAGCGAGCAGGGAAGCGTCGGCAAAACAATCCACCGCCTGCTTTTTCAAGGGGGCTTCTAGGATGTCGACCTTCGCATCCGTTGGTCGGGCTTCCTTCAGGCGGCAGATGACGCGATCTTCTACCCTGACATAAAAGGATGAGGGACGCAGGCACAGATGCTCACTTCTGTCATGTCCGATGATAACCATGCGCTCAGCGTCATAACCCTCCGGATATATCTCCGTCACCTGTCGCTCTATGTTCTCGGGAACATAGGAGGCGTAGGCCGTTCCCTTTCCGGAAGGACGGCTCGTGCGGCGTGATGCTCTGCGTTGTCCGGCCTGCTGTTTTATCTCCTTGATGATGGGAAGGGCTTCCACCTGAGCCAGGGAGCCTTCCTTGGCCCACTGTTCCTCAAAAAGCGTACCTGTCCAGTCGCATGCACTCTCAGGTAGGCGTTTCTCGCTGCGCCTACCATACACCATGCGCTCAAGCTCAAGAATGCGACGGGACTTTCGTTCCAGTTCTGCATCCTTATCCTTAAGTTCTGCATCCTTATCCTTAAGTTCAGCATCCTTATCCTTAAGTTCAGCATCCTTATCCTTAAGTTCAGCATCCTTTTGCTCAAGAAGTTTAATAACAGCTTCCCGAGTTAGAGAATGGTAGTCAGATATCATTGTGCAGCGAGACGTATCCATCATATTATCAGTTCTTTATATGATGTAAAGATACAAAAAATATCTGACATTACCAAAAAAATACTAAGATTTATTATATCTTTTTCTTCGGTAGCAATTAGGATTTATACCTTCAATATAGAGTACCAGTTCGTCCCAGCGAAGGTCATAGAAGCCGGTACTCGCCCGTATGATTTTAGAACTCAGGCAACCCTGTGCCATCTGTTTATGATAGACGACAAAACCACAGCGTTCCCAGTGCAGCAACTTGATTCGGTTACGGGAGCGGTTGTAGAAGACATAGACTACTCCATCAGAAGGGTTGAAAGCATGGCTGCGGACCACTTGGGACAGGCGAAGGAGGCCCTGACGCATGTCCACAGGAGTGCAACAAACCCGAAAAACATTTGTTTCATTGAGTACAAACATAAGTTTTTCGGGCAAAGGTAGTAAAGCTGGAAGACCACGCAAAGGCGGCTAATATTGGATGCTTACCATATTTTTGTTTTTGTTGTTGTGCAGATTAAACTGTCTTTACAACGCAGGCGTAGCGAACAACGTCAAGTTACAAAGATAGACAAGATGTCGAAAAGAAATTAAAGTTGTAGGAAACAATACTCAAAGTAAGAATCATGAATATTGTGGTCTAATGATTGATTTGGATTTAGATATGGCTTTTGACAAAGAAAAAGCAGATAAACAATAAGGGCTGAAACCCAAAATTGGATTTCAGTCCCTTTACTTTTTAATGTGGGAAACTTTTACCTATAATATAATAAAAAGCTTATTATTCGCCACTCATTTCCTTTTAATAGAGCGAGAGCTTTGTTCTCGTTTTCTTCCATAATCTCACGTTCGCCCGGCCCCTTATCATTGATTCCACAGAGATGAAGAATGCCATGTATGATAACTCGAGTTAGTTCGTCTTCGTATGACCTTCTTGAACAGTTCGGCATTAGTGCGGACCGTGTCGAGCGAGATAACGAGGTCGCCATTGAGCACGTCATCCTCATCATAGTCGAAGGTGATGATGTCTGTATAGTAATCATGTCCAAGATACTCGTTGTTTACTTCGAGAATCTTCTCATCATCTACGAACATATAACCAATTTCTCCAACCTTTCTACCGTGAGTTGCAGCAACAGCTTTAATCCATCGAGAAATCTCTCGCTTCTTGATTTTAGGCATCTTAACGCCTTCTGCACTATATGTTATCATCGTGTTCTTGTTTTATCAATGTGCCTTGTGAGCATCTTTCTAATCGTTAATATCCCTTTGGTAGGAACTCAGTGATGTCTCTTCCAAAGTTTTTCAGCTCTCTTACAACGCTTGAACTGATACTTTCAAATTGTGGTTCTGCGTAGAATAAGATGGTTTCAATACGGCTCAAGCGTCGGTTGATATCGGATTGTTCGCGCTCGTATTCAAAGTCTTTCACGCTACGCACACCCTTAATGATATATTCGGCTCCCTCTCTTCGTGCAAAGTCGATGGTGAGGTCGCTGTATGCCTTTACTTCAATCTTTGGCTCGTCAGCATAGAGTCGTGCAATGCGCTCAGTCCGTTCCTCCCGCACTGAACATGCACTTCTTCCGCTCGTTGATGCCAACACCAATTACCACCTTGTCAAAGAGTGGGCAGTGCACGCCGTACAATAGAGTCGTGCCCTATTGTAAATGGATCAAAGCTTCCAACAAATATACCTATTTTCATTTGATTTTTACCTTCTATATATTCCAAAGGAGTTACAACACTTATCTCACTGGTAGCAAAAATCTTTCTTGTTTCTTGTGACAATGATATCAGCATTTGCATTAAGAGCAGCAAAAGTATTGCATTGCATCTTCAAAAATCATTCCCAATTAGCAGTAATCGCAGAATCTATCGCAGGTGCTCCCATACCGATAATTTCAAAGCAATCTCTAATAGCAGAGAATATTGCTATAAAGCCCTTATTCCCTAAGGATTTTCTTTCGATATAACAAGCATTTACAACTGATAGGTCACTCAACAAAAGTTCGTCTCCATTGTTAATAACCATACTTGCCACTTTCAGTGCATTCTGTGTGAACTCACCTCTTGCCTCAAGAAGATCTATGAGAATATTGGTATCTAAGAAGATTCTCATAAGTGTTTTGTTCTTAGATACTCTTCTTTTGCTTGTTTCCAGCTTTCTAAATGACTGTTTGGCAGTTTACCAGCGATGGATTGAAGCAACTCTATTGCTTTTTTCCTTTTCTCTGGTGTGTTTAAGTCTGGTTTTTTATACTTCTCTGTATGAGAGTTGATTTGACTTATTGTCCATCCCATCTTTTGTGCTAACATCTCCAAGAAGGCGTTGTCTGCACTTGGAATATTTATGGTCCTATTCATAATTATACCTCCTTATTTTCTGCAAAAAGTACTCTATTTCTGTTATATAACCAAAAAAGCTGGGGGATTATTTCCCACCAGCTATTCCTTGAATATCCTGTAACGAGATATTACCAAGTAGGTTGATAATTGTTATCTCATTGCGTTCTATGGCGAGTAGGGCAAACTCTTTCTTTCCATTCGGGTAATGCCGCTCGTAGATAGTAGTATGTTCGCTCCCCTCATTGACCTGCATTACAATCGAATACTTTTGTTGGTTAAAGATGCTTTGGGCTGTCTTTTTTATGGAAGGAATCAGAGAAGGACGTTCACAAGAGAGTATCTTCAGATAATCCAGACGGCTGGTAATCTTACTGATATCCTTGTTACCTGCTTTCACATTTCCCATCATACGCATCATATTACGCGATATATAGACGGTAGAGATACCATCAGTTTCGCTGTATTTATCGAACAATGCCTTTTGAGCAAATGCCGTTATACAGGCTATCATAGTCATACAAAGCGTTAAAATAATTCTCTTCATAATCTAATCCCTTGTTTTATTAGTGATGTTCTCGGCTGCATCAATTCCCTGTTGAGCGACTTTGAGAACTTCATCAATGCCCGTGAGGTTTCTGCATATGCATCCTTGGTGTTAGTATAAGTATCCTGTTCTGTCTGTGGAGATTTGCTCTCGTTTTGATAAACGATAGCACCAGCGGCAAAGAGAAGCAGCAAACTGGCTGCAATCCCTACAACCCAGCGCAGGTTGATATGCCTTATCGTGCGACGAGTAGTCGCTTCTACGGTGTTCCACTGGCTAATCTGACGGCTGAGACGCTCTTCCATTCCTGCTGGTGTAGGGCAATCAGAAGACTGAAGAGCTGTGAAGAAGATGCTTTCCTCCTTCAAATTAGCATCGATGTCTTTGCTATTGAAGTATGTACGCAGCGTGTTCTCCTCCTCTTCGGTGGTCATTCCATCGTAGTATTGGTCAAAGCAAACGCTTTATATCTTCAGTCTTTATCATATCTCATTGCTTTTTATCTGTTCTCTAATCTTCTTTGCGGGCTCGGCTGAGAATACTTCTACATTCACCTCCGTAAGTCCTGTTTCGATGCTGATTTCCTCAAAATTTCGGTCTTCAACATCACGCATCAGCATGATTTTAGCTTGTGGTTCGGGCAGATGGGAAATTAGCAGTCTTACTCGTTGGTATTCGTCAGCCTGCTCTAATTGTCTACTTATGTTCTGTGATGAGGTGATTTGTAGACTTCCCACATCTTTGTCGACTTCTTGAAGGTGTCCTGCTCTCATCTTGTCATAGAAGAGTCGGCGTAGTACTGTTATGCTATAAGCCTCAGGATTGTCCACATTTTCCATCTTATCACGCTGCATCCAGAGTTTTAAGAAAGTCTCTTGCACCATATCCTCAGCAGCTTGCGCGTTCCCCATCAGCCTATATGCCACCGAAAAGAGTTTCCGATGGCAAGGAAGGAATAGCTGTTTGAATTCGCTTGCTTGCATAGATAATAGATGTGCACTGTGGGCAATAAGAAACTATAGTGTACGTTGTAAATCGCAATACACCTTATAGTTCTTTCAGTTTCTTCTTTGTATTCTGTTTTACAACAGTGTTCACCTCGTCGGGTTTTATCCTGCCTTTAATATGGACAATAGCTCCATCTTGCTTGTCAGTAGAAAGAATGAGCAGTTCACGGATATATCCTTTCTTTTCTTTTACGTAGATATAATTGGTCTCATCAGCCTCTTTATTGAAGATGATTGGCGTATATCCACTTGGGTGAAAGGTCTGAAGTGTCTTTTGAAAGTTCTGTCTAACGATTGGAGAACATTCTTCCAAGCTAAGAACCCGAATAGAAGAGATTGCTTTTAATGCCTTAGCTTCTTCAAGCTCTGCTTTTGTAAGCATCTTAGCCATTGACATTATAAAACGTGGAATGTGTAAATATTCTACATTCTTCTCACTTTTGTATTGTCTGAATAGCGCTTCTACGCTTTGCAGAAGCCCCTAATACGCTAATAGAAAAGGCAAATAAAATAAGAATCCGTTTCATGTATTGTCCTTGTTTACTTTGTCTGTGACTTTACGATATCATCAATGTTAGCTGGATTGATATGTCCGTACGATCTTGATGAGTGAGCATTCTTCTTTTTCCATAGCGAAGACAACAAGGCTCTGCACTTCCTTCTCGTTGCCCTTAATGAATATTCTGACCTTTTCGCCGTCCTCATTTGTCTTTACCATAGGCTCATATCCCTTTGATTCCAGCTTACTGATACGGTTGTATAAGCCGTCTTTTGTCTTTTGATTAGCATTTTCGAAAGTTAAAATTTGCAGTCCGTCGATTTGCTCAGCAAGTGCATTAGCAGTCTCGTCGTTGGCAGCTTTCAGTCCAAGCTTTATGAGTGTCTTAGGCAAGTTGACGTAAGTGACGTTGTCTCCACTCTTAAACTCTTTGAAAATAGACTCTACCTCATCATTCTTAGGCTGTGTGGTGAGACTTGTTGGGGTGGCTTTTACGGAGCAGCTTGAACATAGAATAGCTACAGCGAATGCGATAGTAAAGATTGTTGTTTTCATTGTCTTGATGTTTAATTAGGTTGATAAATCTGTAATCGTTCACATCTATAGAGACGGAAGATAGGGCAGATTTGTGGCAAAGAAATGTCTTTTTTTTCAGTATAAGCTTCTTTTATGGTATTAAGATACTATGCCAAAGGTGGTAACAGCCACCAGCCATAGCCCTAATGACTCCTTTCATTTCCAATGTAAAGAGTATTCCAGTGAGTCGTGAGATAGGGATATTTGCTTGAATAGACAAGAGATTAATCTGCAAGTCATTGTTCTTAGCGAGCACACGGACAATCGCTTCTTCTTCTGGAGACAAATCAGGGAAAAGCGTTCGTTCAATTCCTCGTTGTTGTGCTTGCTCTAATTTGATATCTTCATCCCATCCCATCGCCTTCACAAAGTCTGTTGCTGATGTGATGAGAGCCGCCCCATTGTCGCGAATAAGGTTATTACATCCCTCGCTATAATCTGAATGAACAGAGCCCGGGAAGGCAAATACTTCTCGTCCATAGCTGCGGGCGATACTGCAAGTGATAAGTCCTCCGCCCTTGGCTGCTGACTCTATGAGGATAGTAGCATCTGCACAACCCGCCACGATACGGTTTCGTTGTACGAAGTTTCGAGCAACGGGCTGTGTATGCGTGGTGTACTCCGTCAGCAATCCACCTTGTTCAATCATTTTTAGGGCTGTATCTTTGTGTCCACGAGGATAGATGTCGTCAAGTCCGTGTGCTAATACACCGACGGTTTCAAAGCCATTCTCTAAGGCTGCTCGATGTGCATGGATATCCACACCGTAAGCCAGTCCACTGAGGATGAGTACATCTGGACAAAGAGCTTTCAGTTCTCTGACAAACGAGTGGATAATATCCTGACCATAAGTGGTGCAGTGTCGTGTACCGATAATATTGATAACGTGTCGATTATTGAGGTCTGCATTACCGAGATAATAGAGTAGGATAGGTGCATCTGGGCACTCTTTGAGCCGTTGCGGATAACGTGTGTCATTCATACAGATAGGCTCAATGTGATGCAGTTGGTCGTATTCCAACTCTTGTTCGGCTCTTTCTCTTAGGCTATCAACATCTTTCAAGGCTTTTATAAGATGCGTTGAGGCATCAGGAAGGATCTCTCTGATGTCCCGTTTGTGTTCTATAACGGCAGTAGCAGAGCCTGCTCGCTTGTAAAGTTCAGCCAGTTCGCTGAGATTAAAGCGAGTAAGTCGGGTTAGTAGGATTGAGTTTAAGGATTCCATGGTGTCGGTAGTGATAAGTAGTCGCTCCCTACCTTCCCCGAAAGAAGGGAAGGCTTAGGGAGTTGATAGACTTTTACAATACTCTTGCAAACGCATCATCGTATTCCTTGCTACTGCCTAATTTACCATTGATGAGCGTCACAAGATCTACATCTGCATGGAAACAGAGGCGTTCGTCACTGGCACGGAAGAGGTCGTGAGAGAACACCCAACGTAGTCCGTTCTTCTTTAATGACATACGCGAGATAATCTCATCGTCGCAAGTAAACGGCACTTTATAAGTGAGTTGCATACGTGCTACGACGGCGTCAACGCCTTTTGCGTGCAGTTCAGAGAAGCTTACGCCCAATGATTTGAGGAATCTATGGCGTGTATGCTCGGTGTAATGCAGATAGTTTGCATTGTTAACGATACCTTGGATGTCGCACTCATAGTCGCGAACATCCAGTCTTGTCTCAAAGATGTATTTCTTCTTTTCCATAATCTATGTTGTTTTTAGGCTTTTATTGGGCTTATTAGGCCCATTAGCCTTATATGCCCCATTAGCCTTATTAGCCCAATTTTCCTAACCCTTTAATGATGAACTCCCTTTCAGATACTCATAACCAATCCTGCAACGTAGGCAATCTTTTCGGTCGCAGTATGCTTTTTTCAATTGTATAAGGGCTTGCGAATCGCCCGCAGTCTCTACCATTAGCCCCACTTCCTTCCACATTCTAACGATGTGATTCTCCTCTGCTTTCAACGTTTCGAGGAAATCGAAGGCACGTTCACAGTACTTCTCCGAGTTCTTATGTTTGCCGTATGCGAAGAGGATAGGCGCAATGGTATTGATAATCTGCAGATTTAACGATGCTGCTGATAGTTTCTTCTCGCTCTTAGCACTCTTCTCACCAAAGACGTAATGCGTCTCCCAGTAGTGTGTCACCTGTGTTGCCAATAGCTCTCTCACCTGCTTAACGCTCTCACACTCCAACAACTGAGACAATCCTGCCCGCTGTTCATAGTAGAGTCGAGCGAGTTGTGCGATGCGGATATGCGGAAAGTTCTGCGGTCGTAAGCGAAGGAATCGCCATTGATTGGCATCCATCGCTTGTAGTCCAAACTTATGTGCTAAGTACTGATATTCGCTTTTCAGCTCTGTGAAATAGCTATCGTTCAGTGCCTGCTGTTGGTATCGCTCGGGGATAGCTGCTGTATCTAACAATCCAGCCTGCCCCAAGAAGAAGGCTTCAATCTGCATGAGATTGTCCCGATGATGAGCCACACTCTGTAAAGGAATTAGCTTAGCCCATGTCTCGAAAGCGTCCCCATTGATGCCAAAACCATAGTTGCGGGCAAGTGTTACGAAGTAAGCTGCTTCCCAAGAGCCGTCACAGTCCTTCACTCGTTGCGCTATCGCCTCTGTCTTCTGTTCCAACCTTTCAGTCTGTAAGGCACTCATCCACGAGTGAACCATCAGTTTTGATAGGTTGGGGATGATGCGATAACAAGCCGGATATTCGTCCGTTGTGAGCAGTTCTTCGTAATGTTCTCGCACATCTGTTGGCACTTGCAGTCGCATCTGTGGCGGATAATCGCCCTGTCGTGTCTTAACATCAACGTCGATAGTTTCCGCTACGTGCAGAATAACGTTGTTATAGTTTGGATCGCGGTCGTGCCGGTGCAGAAACCAGTCAGACGCACGGTCGTGTATCTCCACATTACCCACCCACAGCGTTCCGCCTATCTTCACTTTTTGCATTGAAAAAGTCAGGCCCAGCGTTGTGATTATGTAGTCCAGAGTCAATAACTTCCACCTCCTGTCCGTCAGTGGTTTTCAGTCCCGTCAACGGAAACAGCTTGTGTTTCCATACGTAGTGGATGAGTTGTTCCATAATAGATTCTTGGTTTGTATCAGTACGCAAATATACAAAGTTTTTAAGAAAAATAGAAGTCTTATCTACGTATTTTTTTCTTATTATTCTGCACCATAGTTCTATGCTTCTTAGCGCTCCGCACCATTGGTGTTTAGTACTCGCACGATGCGTGTTAAGCCTTCGCACCAGATGTGCGGGGCGTCAACACGATGGTTGAAAATGGTAAGTGGGGTAGAAATCTATCTGTTGTTTTATCAGTAAAAGCCAACTCTTGACTTGCCTATACCTTACTTAAAAATACGTAAACTTATTTTGTTTTATGCCGCAAATCAGCTACCTTTGCAATGTTTTAATTCAGATTAATTATGAAAATAGCATTGATAGGCTATGGCAAGATGGGGCATATGATAGAACAGATAGCCCTTGAGCGTGGCCATGAAATCGTAAGTATTATTGATGTTGACAATATAGAGGACTTCGATTCTCCCGCATTTGCATCGGCTGATGTAGCCATTGAATTTACGAATCCTACGGCTGCCTTTGCCAATTATCAGCGTGCCTTTGCACATAACGTGAAGGTTGTCAGTGGCTCTACGGGCTGGATGCAGGACCATAAGGCAGAGGTTGAGCGTATGTGTACCGAAGGAGGGCAGACCTTGTTTTGGGCAAGTAACTTCTCAATTGGCGTTGCTATTTTCTCTGCTGTCAATCGTTATTTAGCAAAGATAATGAATGGTTTCCCACAGTATAGCGTTGAGATGGAGGAAGTACATCATGTTCACAAACTCGATGCACCCTCAGGAACAGCCATTACCCTTGCAGAAGAGATTATCAATGACCTTGACCGCAAAGACAAGTGGGTAAAAGGTTTCCAGCATGCTGCCGATGGTACGGAGTCAGGTAGCAATGAAGTTGCTCCTAATGAACTTCCTATTGCATCTATTCGTCGTGATGAAGTGCCAGGTATTCATAGCATCAGTTATGATTCAGAGGCTGATAAGATTACGATTACTCACGATGCTCACAGCCGCAAGGGCTTTTGCGCTCGGTGCTGTCTTAGCAGCAGAATATACCAAAGACCACACCGGTTTGCTTACAACAAGCGATTTATTTAAGTTTTAATCTTGGGTGCTGAGTGTTGGGTGTTGGGCTGTTGATGATTACTGATAGTTTTCAAAACTAATAGTTATTTATCATGCACCATCATATATCTCATTATCCAGTATTTGAATTTTCAACATTTCATCACCACCCATCACTCACCACCCACCACATATCACCATCATGATAGATAAAGAAAAAGCAGCCCTTAATCCAAAGAAGCAATGGGCAAAAGTTTATTTGTGTTCTCGTTCTCTACCTCCTTTTTCCTATTTTGGGTAAAAGAGTTGGTTGGGATTATTAGTCGTTCCATTTATCTTTGATGTGTATATCACAAAGAAGATTCGTTGGCAGTGGTGGAAGGATTCAGAAGGTCCTATTCGCTTTGTTATGGGATGGGTTGATGCTCTACTCTTTGCATTGGTAGCAGTGTATTTCATCAATCTCTTCTTCTTCCAGAACTATGTTATCCCTTCTTCTTCCCTTGAGAAGTCACTCCTTACGGGCGATTACCTCTTTGTTTCGAAGGTAAGTTATGGTCCTCGTATTCCTGAGACACCATTGACAATGCCGCTGACACAGCACCTTTACCTAGTTATCAATACTAAGAGCTATATCTCTTGGCTACATTGGGACTATCGTCGTGTGAAGGGTTTGGGTAAGGTACAGCTCAATGATATCGTTGTTTTCAACTTCCCTAGCAGGTGATACTATCATGAGTGAACCAGCTTATCAGGGCAATGACTACTATCATGATGTCTATACAATGGGTACGAACTTCCTTGCACAACAGAACCCAAATATCAATCTGTCGGCGATGAATACACTTGAGCAGCGTGCTTTCTTTGATAAGGCATATGCTACGGGTAGGGCTTATATTTTGAGAAATGCAGGTACCTACGGAGCATTGGATTGGCGTCCTACTGACCGTCGTGAGAACTATGTGAAACGTTGTGTAGGTCTTCCTGGACAGACTTTGCAGATTAAAGACAAGATTGTTTATATTGACGGAAAGGCAAATAAAGAGCCAGAGAAGGTTGAATATACCTATTTTGTGAAGTTTAAAAACATCTCTGTTTCTGATTTCATTGGGGAACGTTACGACGAACTTCGTAAGGATTTAGAAATCAGTGACGAGGATGTACAGAGCCTTAGCCGTCTACATGGATATGACCTTAGCCAAGGTTATGTGCTTAACGATGCCGTATTGGCTTACGATGGTTATATGCCATTGACCAAACGAGCCGTTGCTGAGTTGAAGCGTCAGGGACTTATCCAGTCTATTCGCCCTGTAACAGATAAGGATCTCTACTCTGGTCCGTATTATCCGCTCAATGGTTTTACAGGCTGGACACGCGATAACTATGGTCCTATTTGGATTCCTGCAAAGGGTAAATCGATTAAATTGACATTAGAGAATCTCCCTGTTTATGAGCGTTGTATTAAGGTTTATGAGAACAACGACTTACAGGTTAAGAACGGAAAAATATATATCAACGGTAAACCAGCTAATAGCTACACCTTTAAGATGGACTATTACTGGATGATGGGTGATAACCGTCACAACTCTGCCGATAGCCGTTATTGGGGCTTTGTACCAGAGGATCACGTCGTTGGTAAGCCTATCTTCATCTGGTGGTCAAGCGATCCAGACCGCAAGGGCTTTGGAGGAATCCGTTGGCACAGACTGTTTAACTGGGTGGATAATATAAAGTAGGTGCCTCAAAGGACCTCCCCAAGCCCCTCCAAAGGAGGGGATGTGCAAGTTACCTATGTTTGGTAAACGTTACACATCCCCTCCTTTTTTGTCATCGTTCAATCATATTATACGTAAAACTGTTATGGCATATTCTGATAACAATAACATTGTCAATTCAAATAAGACCGACATCGGTAACTTGACATCCCCTCCTTCGGAGGGGCTTGGGGAGGTCTTACTCTCCTCTGCTTACTTTGCGCCCATTCAATGGTATCAGAAACTGAACCGCTATGACAGCTGTTTGATAGAGCAACACGATAACTTTGTTAAAGCAGACCTATCGTAATCGTTGCGTAATAGCTTCTGCGAATGGTCCGCAGACCCTCTCCATCCCTGTCGAGAAGTTTGAGACTTTGAAGTGTCCGATGAAGGATGTGCGTATCAGCGACCATGATAATTGGCGCCATCAGCACTGGAATGCGCTGCTGTCTTCTTATGGTGAGAGTCCGTTCTTTGAATATTATGAAGACGATATACGCCCATTCTTCGAGCGAAAATGGAGTATCTCTATGATTTCAATTGGGAGATAACGCTAAAAAAATGTGCGAACTCATCGACATTATACCTGTATGCGCCGCACAGATACCTATCAGAAGGATGTTGCCGATGGAACCCATGATTTCAGAGAGATAATTCGTCCGAAACATTCAGGTGTCGATACCGACTTTGTTCCTCGTCGTTACTATCAAGTTTATCAACAGAAGTTTGGCTTCCTGCCTAACCTTAGTATTCTTGATCTGCTTTTTAACGAGGGTAATGAGAGTGTACTATACTTATAAGAGGCCGTAAATGCAGTGTTTCTTAGGCTGTAATAATCCCTTTTTATCTCTCTTCTCAATTCTTTAAAAAGGTATGTTTTAGAATTATTTCCATGAAAAAGAAATTATTTACGTGAAAAGAAATATTTATTTTCATGAAGAAAAATATTTATTTTCATGAAAATAATTCGAAAAAAACGTAAAGTTGTTGTCTTATAACAGCTCTACGCCTTTTTTTATTTATCCTTTCCAGCGTTTTATTTTATACCTTCTTAAAAACAAAAATAGGAGGGAGAGAGGATTACAATTGTCCAGCCTCAACCTGCAAGACAATGCGCTCTACAAGTCTGTCAGCTCCATTTGGCTCGTAGCGTTTCTTCAAACTACTGCCGAAAGCCCAAGCAAAAGCCTGATAGAAACCTGCTCGCACAGGGACCGAGGAAAGCTTGTACAAGTTCGTGAGAAGTTGAATTACACTCACGGTCGATAAGCTTAATAAGCAGTTTACCTTGTGTGAAAGTCAGTTTCTTCATACGTGGCTTGTAGGTGTTCCAGATTTCTTTCTCCACCTTTTTCATATGTTCGTCACGCTCTTTCTTAGTAGGAATAGTCTCAAGATAAGCGCCCGTTTCGAGAATGATCTGTTTACACTCCTTGGCTATTGGCAGCACCTTTTTGATGTTATAAACCAATCGATAGTAAGCTGTTTCTTGCGCCTTATTCTTGAATTCGAGCGGTGGAAAGACGTAAACTTTGCTTGTTCTGACATATTGAATGCTATCAGCATCTACCTTTGCCTTACCGATGTGGACCATAGGGTACAAACGTAGGAGAGTCCATATCTACTACGCGATCTTCGGGGTTGATATGGTCTTGCGCTGTTGCAGTTGTAGAAAGCAACAGTAGCGTTCCAAGTGTGAAAAGCAATCGTTTACTCATAACTGATTCATTACCCAGTCCTTTCGGTGGGTGCAGTTTACCTTCTGCAAAAGTAGCGATTATTTTTGAAGTGTGTTAGGAAATTCATAATAATTTGTCATTTCCCGCTACTTATCGCCTTTATAACCAATGTTTTTACTGATAAAAGTAATCATTTTGAGACAACTCAGGGGTATTTGACTGAGTTGATAAAGTATAGTTTTTGTCGTCTTTTATACGGTCTTAGTTCATAGCTTTACTTGTCATAATGTCACCTTAGTTCCGTCTACATTTACGATAACTACCTCTTCGGCTTTGCGACATGATACTAAAGAAAGTTAAACGCCTTGTTTTTGTTTATGGTATTTGTAAAACCTATCAATATTTTTTTCTACTTTTGTGATACAAACTATTACGTAGAACACAACGCTCATGGAATAGGCTTATAGCCTTAGTTTTAGTAGGATTACTTCGTTTTTCCAGCTATATGAAGTTTAATGAGTGTAACTGTGGGCTGTGTCAGCCCATTTTATTATTTGAGCTTATCCTAAAAAAAGACCGAAAATAAAACATATATCAAAATGAAGAAGACACTGTTGTGTACCTGTTTGCTTGCTCTTTCTCTTGGTGCAAACGCACAGGACAACCACGAATATGGTATCGATGATAGTCGGTTTAAGTCGCTTGCTGAAGAGGTAGCGCACTTAAAGAAAAGCAATGATATGTTTAATGTCTACATTAACTATGCTGCTAATGCGCAGATAGTATCGGATGTAGACCACCAGTGGAGTACGGGTTTCACGAATAAGAACCTTCGTTTAGAAATCAAAGGTAATCTAACTGATAAGCTCTACTATCGCTTGCGCCATCGTCTGAACAATACAGCAGAGGCGAGAAGTGAGGATAATCTTGCTAAGGCAACCGATATTATGATGATTGGTTATAAGTTCTCTGATAAGTTCCACCTTGAGGCGGGAAAGGTGTGTCAGAGCCTTGGCGGTTTTGAAGTGGATGAAAATCCTGTCTATATCTATCAGTTCTCTGATATGACGGGCTCTTTGGACTGTTATATGGCAGGCGTGACCGCCTCTTATAAACCTGTTCCGTCACAGGAGTTCGTACTTGGTATAACTAATTCTCACAACGAAAAGTTCAGTGAGGTATATGGTAATAATGCTGTATCCATCGAGGGTGACGGTACACATAGCAGACTGTTGGAGAAGCCACGTAACCCACTTGCCTACTGTCTGAACTGGAATGGAAGTTTTCTGAACGACAGATTGCATACGCGTTGGTCATGGGGAATACAAGGAGAGGCGAAACATAAGTACAGTCGTATTCTCATCTTGGGACAGAAATTACAGTTAGACAGACTGCAATGTTACTTTTTTGATTACATGGTTCAAAACGATGGAATCGACCGTTTGGGCATAGCGACAAACGAATTGGAGAGTTCATTCTCTGGATATACTGGCAACGTATGGATGAGCGATGTACATTATAATTCCTTTGTAACAAAGCTCAATTGGCAGTTTGTTCCACGTTGGAATCTGATGCTGAAAGGAATGTATGAGACGGCAAGTGTCACGAAAGATTGACCGCTTCAAGGACTTCCGTAAGAGTTATGGCTATGTAGGTAGTGTGGAGTATTACCCTGTCAAGAGTCAAGACCTCCGTGTCTTCTTAGCCTATGTGGGTAAGAAAGTAACCTATAAGGACGGTGTAGGCTTGGATAAGTACAATACTAATCGCATCGAATTGGGCTTTATGTACAGAATTAAGGCCTATTAAAAAGAGGAAAGAAAAGAGATAGGAAAGATACTGAAAGGTATTCTTATCAATAAAAGAAATAAAACATTCTCTTCCCATAGGTGAACGAGAATAACGCTAACTTTATCAAAAATAAAATCATGGAAGAAAAAGAAATTTCGTGTGAAAAGCGACCTCTTAGGTGAACTTCAAGTTCCAGAAGAGGCTTATTATGGTGTGCAGACTCAGCGTGCTATCAACAACTATCACATCTCGCGTAAGCGTATGTGTGATTATCCTGACTATGTTGTTGCGATTGCTTACGTTAAATTGGCTGCCGTAGAAACTAACCGTCAGCTCGGTGAAATCAGTGATGAGGTAGCTGATGCAATGGCTCAGGCATGCCGTGAGTTGATTGATGGCAAGATGCACGAGAACTTTGTGACCGATATGGTACAAGGAGGTGCGGGCACATCTGTCAACATGAATGCTAATGAAGTAATTGCTAACCGTGCTTGTGAGATTATGGGTCACAAGAAAGGTGAGTTCCAATACTGTTCTCCTAACGACCATGCCAACTGTGGTCAGTCAACGAATGATGTCTATCCAACTACTATTCGTCTGACACTCATCCTTCTGAACAAGAAGCTTATAGCCTCTCTGAGCGAACTCATTGCTGCTTTCCGCAGAAAGGGTGAGGAGTTCAAGCACGTTATCAAGATGGGGCGTACACAGCTACAGGATGCTGTTCCTATGACAAGCGGTCAGGAATTCAATGCCTTTGCCAATACGTTGGAGGAGGAGATTGCTAACCTTAATCGTAATGCTGCTCTCCTTCACGAAATCAATATGGGTGGTACTGCTATCGGAACGGGTCTAAATGCTGCTCCTGGTTTCCCAAAGATTTGTGCTGAGAAGCTCAGTGAACTGACGGGAATGGACTTCATTGCAGGTGTCGACCTTGTTGAGGCTACCCCTGATACAGGTGCTTACGTAAGCTATTCAAGTGCTTTGAAGCGTTTGGCAGTTAAGCTTTCTAAGATTTGTAACGACCTTCGTCTGTTGGCTTCTGGTCCTCGTTGCGGTCTGAATGAAATCAATCTCCCACCGATGGCACCAGGTTCAAGTATCATGCCAGGTAAGGTGAACCCTGTTATTCCAGAGGTAACCAACCAAACTTGTTTCAAGGTTATCGGTAATGATACAACCGTTATGATTGCTGCTGAGGCTGGACAGTTGCAGCTGAACGTAATGGAACCAATCATTACAGAGTGTCTTATTGAGGACCTTACTTGGTTGCCAAATGCTATGGACACGCTGCGTGAGAAGTGTATCGACGGTATCACGGTGAATAAGGATCGTTGCCTTGAGATGGTGAAGCACTCTATCGGTATCGTGACAGCACTGAATCCATATATCGGATATAAGAACAGTACTAAGATTGCTAAGGAAGCCCTCGAAACTGGGAGGGTCTGTTTATGACCTCGTACTTGAGCATAAGCTCCTTTCTAAGGAGAAACTCGATGCTATCTTGTCACCAGAGCACATGCTTGCACCAGAGGAAAAAGTTAAGTAAAGAGCCTTTTAATGTTCATGTTGATTGGCAGTACAAAACTGCTTTTCGCATACTAACAATAATGAAGATGCTGTATCCACACGTTGGATATGGCATCTTTCTTTTTATGGTGGCTGTGGAAGTAGCCTAATATCCCACTGACAAGATGTTCTCTACATCCTGAAATCACAGTGTTTGATAGTCCCTTTTCCCCTGATAGATATGCTTTTGATGACTTTCTTCATGCTGGGAAAAATGGAGTAGACGTGGAGAGTCCCTCTTTTCATTATCCTTTATTGTGAAGTTTAGTGTCGTTAGTTTTGTCCGAATTTTTCACATATTGATTTTGTAATGACCATCAAATGGCTTGCAAATAACGCTCAATTGGCTTGCAAAAGATGCTCTTTTGAGGTCTAACTAACGCCCTTTTGAAGCCTTATTAAGCACCTTTTGAAAACCTTCTTTGCAACTATTTGATAACAAGTAACTTACAAAGGTGTTAGAACAAGTCGTTTTTAAAAGCCATTTTTCTACCTCGTCTTAGAATATTTTGTCAATATATTTCTTTGTCTTTTTGTGTAAATTCCAGACGGAGTCAGAGATTACGGAAGTTTTATTCTACCATGATAGGAAAATCAAATATCATTTGAGTTCTTGTAACTCTTGATATACTTCCCTTTCTCAAAGTAATGAAAACTTGCGTAGTTCAGTTCTTTGTCTGTGTGTCCAGTCAAGGGAGAATAGAATAGTTTACTGTATTTTTGCCCTCCATTTAGTCAGGGAACTGCTTTGTATCAATCATCAGCATAGGGAACGTAGTATGCTTTTGTTTGAAAAATGTCATCATATATATTCGAGATGACAAGAACGTTAATTCCCTTGTCTTTGCATTGAGATACTAAGGCTGCAGGCGACACACAATAGGTAGAATGACAGAAAGGAGTATAATCATATAGCAATACTTTTATCGTGTGTTTCGATATATTGTTTTACCTGGTTAAGGCTGACTTTGTATACTTTTTGAAGTCATGAATATCATCAATGTTTTCTTCAAGCGTTATAACTCTCTCTTTTGTGCATCTGATAGATGAGAATAGCCGAAGTTAAGCCTGCAAATCTGGCATGATGTCAGTCCCATAAGTATTAAAGGCTGATAGAAATAAATGTTTCATAAGGTAGATGTAATTATTCAATAAAAATGTGCTACAAAGATAAGAAAAAAATAGTTAGATATGTAGAAAATATTACCTTACAAGTTCTTTTAATACCACTTCTTGCTCTCTATAAAAGCTTTTTTCGTCGGCTTCTGTTACGGGTTCTATTTCTTCCATACTTGCTGCGAGGTTTTGCATTTCCCATGTAATGGAATAGCCTAACTGCTTACGCATGGCAATACATTTATCTAATTCGTAGCGGGCGCGGGCTTTGTCCTTTCTAAAGAGTAAGCCAGCAAGGGTGAAGCGCATACGTTGGCGGAACTTTTCCTCTCGTTGTACGGAGATAGCTTTACAGAGAAGTGCAATCTTGTAGCGTTCGTCATCAATGAGTTCTGACAGTTCATGAAAAAGATAGGACTGTCGGTGATTCTTGATAAGGTGGGTATAGATGTTGATAGCCTTATCTTTTTTGCCCATAATCCGATAAACCATCGCTTTGTAACGTTGGTTGTGCATATTGTAAGGACTATGCTTCAGTGCTTCCGCCAATATTGGTGCAGACTTTAAAGCCATGTCAACTGTTGGCTTACTTTCTACTTCCTTAAAGACTTTTCCCACGATACGCATTCCTATTGAGGGAATAGGATGACCGTTGCCTTGCTCCATTGTCCAGTCTTCATCTGTCAGTCGGGTGATACCCCATTGTGTGATAAAGTCGAGCATAGAGAATTCTGGATGGTGATCGAAGACCAATAAGGCAGCACGCATTAAGGCACTCTGTCCTTTTAAGTCCTTGTCGTCCATTGTAGGATAGAGCCTCAGCAAACTTCTGAATATTTTATAGGCTTCTTCTAACTGACGTTGTTGATAGCGAAGTTTCATCATGTCTACGCCTACCCAGAACATTGCTATTGTAGTATAGTGCCCCTTGTGTACAGCGTACATTGGTAGAATAGCAGCGTATGCCTCCTCCGTTCGTCCTTGCTTACGAAGCATAAAGATATCTTTTATCTCCATCTTTCCTAAATTAAAGAAAGCAGACGTCAAAGCCGAAAACAATAGGTTCGTCTTTTGAGCGTCTGCTTTTTATTAAATAACTTTTCTTTCTTAACTTTAGTCCATTATAGGTGTAGCTGACAACAATACTTGTAGTAGTGGATATTTGTTGAACAAAGCTGACGATTATCGGCAGTATAAATAAGGAAGAAAAATAAGCGTCTTTTCATATTCATAAGGCTGGCTTTTTATGTTATTCTTAGGTAGGGTTGTATGTAATAAATAAATATGTCGCAAATATAACTAAAAAGTTTTAAACAATCAAATAAAATGACAGAAATAATTAAAAGAATAATATCTAATGCTTTCTACGATTGTAAGTCTTATTTGTAGAAGAATTCTGTTAGATACGTGTGATACTTTTTTTATATGGTTAGTAGGAGATTGTTTTCTACGGAATGTATTTTGTTTTTAGGTTTGTCAAACTGAAGAATTTAATGACTTAAACCAACGACAATTTGTTAGTAGGTATTAAATTAAAAGGTTATATGAGAAAAATAACATTACCTTTGCCATAGAAACAAATTAATCAAAGTGATATGAAATATCTATTGGTATCAGATATCCACGGATGTCTGCCAGCACTGGAAAAAGGTGTTACAGTTCTATGATCGTGAGCATTGTGACATGCTTTGCATACTTGGAGACATACTGAATTATGGTCCACGTAACTCTATCCCAGAAGGAATAGATGCTAAGGGGATTGTGGAAGCACTAAATAAACGTGCCAAAAACATCGTGGCAGTGCGTGGAAACTGTGATGCAGAGTTGATCAGATGCTACTTGATTTCCCAATGATGTCCGACTATTTGATGTTGGTTGATGAGGGACGAAAAGCTCTCTCTGACTACATGGACATATCTATAACAAATCCTCTATGCCAAAAGGGAATGTTGATGCGATTGTCTACGGGCATACGCATCTATGGGAACTCACCCAACAAGAGGGTACGCTTGTTTGCAATCTCGGTTCTATCACTTTCCCAAAAGGAGGGAATGTGGCTACCTTCATGACCTATGAGCATGGTGTCTTTCACTGCTTATACGCTCGATGGAACACCGATAAAGCAGGAAAGAATTTAGGGAAAACTTATTAGCCTTATTAGTCTTATTGGGCTAATTAGGCTAATAGGGCCAATTAGGCTAATAAACAATAACTACCTAATCCCTTCCTTATATTAGCCCTTTCTTTCCAAAGAATAGCTTTGAGATGCCCGTAACATCCATCAACCATGTAATGGCAAACGAGCCTGCAATGGCAAATACCACACTGACGACAAGGAAGAACATTCCTGTCGGCTCCACACGAAGCAGCAAAGGCTGATAGAATTTGGCAAGAATCGTGAAGATAGGAGAGAATAGTAAGAGGGGCAAAGTGTTGCGCCCGATAAAGAGAAAGAGGTCGCGCAGTGGTTGGGGAATTCCTAATTGATAGAGCCACAACAGCGAACCGATAACTAAGAAACACCAAACACGCACCTGCAAAATGATGCCTTATCGTAATGGGATGGGTCGATGCACCATACTACTAAAAGTCCTAATGTCCACCAACGTGCAGGGAAAGCTAGACGGAAAGTGCCCACCGCTTGGCGTACAATAGCTACCTACAAGGAAGTAGGCTGCATTGGCTATTGAGAGTAGTCCACAGCCGTAAGAGAGCAACCAAAGGAACAGAGCAGAAGTGTAAACCTACCTAACAGCACCTGATTATCCAAACTCAGCATTTTGATAGGGCAGCAGTGGTTTCTCTTGTTTCACATACCGATGAAAACGACCTTTCAACGTTTTCATGAAATGCGAGATAATAGCAAAGATACCACAAAGCATTAAAGGGTATGTAAGTACCAATAAGGTCCCATCGGATGAAGGAAGATATGGTCAATCAGTACTCCTACGGTTAAGATGATCAATGTGTTCACGGATAGGAAGTAGTGAAAGCCATTACAGGTGTATCCACTTTCCATCACTGCGTATGGAATGAAATATCCAAAAGCATTGTTTTTCCCAAAAGCAGCCCACGACTTATTCACATTAAACAGATAACCCGACACTAAGAGGAAGCCCGGCATGTGAAAAGTATAGACTAACTGTTTAGCAACAGGGTAGGTGTCGCCGATATAAGTAAGGTGGAAGGCAATCATCAACGTGATGAAGACGAACTTGAGAAAGTCCAGTTCTTCCATTCTTGCCTTTGGGTTTATGCATTTGAAGAATCATGGCGACAAAGTTAGGAAATTAGTAGGATACTTCAAAAAGATGTAGTTGTAAAAGAACAATTAGCTTCTTAAAAATCGCGGTTTTGATATGTGTTAGCAATTTATAATCCTCCTTCACACAGAAAACCTTCTTCATTTTAAAACCTTGAAAAGTCCATAGATAAGAGTTTTTGAAAAAAATCATTACACAAAAATCGGGTAAAACATCAATAAATAAGGATAAAAACACGTTTAAAATGACGAGTTTGTAATCATCGGTAAATCAGTCGGTTATAAAAGTAGTAAAAGTAAAGGTGCTTAATTGGACTTCAAAAGGGCGTTAGTTAGACCTCAAAAGGGCGTCTTTTGCAAGCCAATTAGGCGTCTTTAAGAAGCCAAAAGAGCATGTGTTGGTTTTGAACCGTGTAAAAATAGTTTACAAACATCGATGCGAAAGAGGACAATTAAAAGAAAAACTCCATTGCATTGTTCATAATGAACGTTTGCAATGGAGTGTCTTTTAATCGAATAATCCCGGTTGTAGAGGATTGTCTTGATATGAGTTTCGTCCGAGATGGTCGTAGGCAAGTTGTGTTGCCACACGTCCACGAGGGGTTCGTTTGATGAAAACCTTCCATGATAAGGAAAGGTTCGTAAACCTCTTCTACCGTACCAGAATCCTCACCGATGGCCGTAGCGATGGTTGAGACACCTACTGGACCGCCACGGAACTTATCGATAATGGTGAGTAGAATCTTGTTGTCTATCTCGTCCAAACCATATTTGTCAATGTTCAATGATTGCAGTGACATCGTTGCGATTTCGGGTGTGATAGTACCATTACCCTTCACCTGTGCGAAGTCGCGTACACGGCGGAGTAGGGAGTTACAGATACGTGGTGTACCACGTGAGCGACGTGCAATCTCATCCGCAGCTTCATCCATGATAGGTACTTTCAATAGTGCAGCCGAACGCTTGATGATGCGCTTCAAGGTCTCTGGGATCGTAATACTCTAAATGGAGATTAATACCAAAGCGAGCACGGAGAGGAGCTGTGAGCAGTCCGCTTCGTGTCGTTGCACCAACGAGGTGAATGGGTTGAGGTCAATCTGGATAGAACGTGCAGATGGTCCCTTATCAATCATAATATCGATACGATAGTCCTCCATCGCAGAGTAAAGATACTCCTCAACGACAGGAGAAAGGCGGTGTATCTCGTCAATAAATAAGACATCGTTAGGCTCTAAGGAGGTAAGAATACCTGCAAGGTCGCCTGGTTTGTCAAGGACTGGACCAGAGGTAATCTTGAAACCCACACCCAATTCGTTAGCGATGATATTACTCAACGTTGTTTTACCCAATCCCGGAGGACCGTGCAAGAGGGTGTGGTCGAGTGGTTCGCCACGGAACTTAGCGGCTTCAACAAAGACGCTGAGGTTTTCGACAACCTTCTGCTGTCCGCTGAAATCATCAAATTTCAGAGGGCGCAGGGCATTTTCGAAATCTTTCTCAACCGAGTTCAGCCTTTCTTCATGTATGTCAAAATCTTCGGCATATTGCTAATATTCTGCAAAAAGATGCAAGTGAAAGAGGATGTAAATAATGTGTTTGTACATCGTCAATATGTCCTTCAAAAGTAGCCTTTTATGTATATATCTGTTGTACTTCTCTATGAATTGCCGTATACGACTCTTCTTCTACATCCCTCAAGGGTATATATTATTTTTTGCAAAGGTACTCTATTTTTTCTGTGCAAGTGCTTTGTTTCGGAAAATTTATCTAAATTTGTAGCGTCATTTCACTCATATCCTTAAATGTATGATTAACAAGATTAATAAGAAAGTCCTTTATCGGGAAATCTTAGACTATGTAATGATAGCTGTAGGTATGCTGTCCTATGCTATCGGCTGGATGGTTTTTCTACTACCTAATCACATCGGTAATGGTGGAGTTGCTGGTTTGGCATCCATCTTACAATGGGGACAAGGAATCTCTGTTGCCAACACTTATTTTGTTCTAAATGCAATTTTATTAGCCATCGCACTGAAAGTTTTAGGCTTGAAGTTCTGTATCCGTACGATCTATGGAGTTGTGATGCTGACAGTTATCACAAAGGTTATGGGCTTAGTATTCCCACATCCAGGACTCTTACATGGTCAGCCTTTTATGGCAGCTATCATTGGTGCATCATTTTGTGGCGTTGGTTTAGCTTTTGGATTATCTTATAATGGCAGTTCTGGTGGTTCGGATATCGTTGCAGCGATAGTCAATAAATACCGTGATATCTCCCTTGGGCGTGTTATCTTGTTAGTGGATATGACTATCGTAACGGGTAGTTATCTTGTTCTTCACAGCTGGGAGCAAGTTATCTATGGTTATGTAAATCTGATTATTACCTCATTTGTGCTCGACCAAGTTATTAATTCCAGCCGCCGTTCAGTGCAATTTCTTATTATTTCTGAGCGGTATAAGGAAATTTGTGATATGATTTCGCAAGAACAACCACACCGTACCAGTACCATTATTAATGCCAAGGGTTATTATACGGGTCATGACATTAAGGTAATAATTGTTGTAACGCGTCAGCGAGAAGCGTCATATGTTTATCGTATGATTGATGATATCGATCCTGACGCCTTCGTGACACAAAGTCAGGTAATGGGTGTGTTCGGTAAGGGATTCGATAAGTTTAAAGTGAAGAAGAAATCATCTAATAAGAATAAGCAGAAGACAGATAAGGTCGCTGTTGAATAAACAAAAATAAGTCCGGCTGACACATGGTTGCGTGTCAGCCGGATTTGCTTTGTTATTATTGGGCTTATTAGCCTAATTAGGCTCATTAGCCCAATAAGGCTAATTGTTTTATTAAGCTAATAAGCCCCATTAGTTCAATAAGGCTAATAGCTCCATTAGTTTTTATTTCATCTTCAATGCTGCCTTGATACCAGCCTCAATGTCTTTCATATCGGCTGTTGGCTCAAAGCGATCAATAACGTGCCCCTGTCTGTCAATGAGGAACTTTGTAAAGTTCCATTTGATACTGGGTCCTTAGCATAGTCAGGATTCTCCGCACGGAACTTCTCATCAAGGAACTTACCGATGTTATTATTCATGTCAAAGCCCTTGAATGGCTGTTGAGCCTTCAAGTAAGTGTAAAGTGGTGATTCGTTACGACCATTGACATTAATCTTTGCAAACTGTGGGAAAGTTGTTCCATAGTTAGCTGTGCAGAAGGAATGAATGTCGCGGAAAGAGCCCGGAGCTTGTGCGCCAAACTGATTGCAAGGGAAGTCAAGGACGACAAATCCTTGATTCTTATAGGTCTCATAGAGTTTCTGTAAGGCTTCATACTGTGGTGTAAATCCGCATTTTGTCGCCGTATTGACGATGAGTAGCACCTTACCCTTGTAGTCCTTCAACTTGACGGTATGCTCGTTTCCGTCCTTTACACTAAACTTGTAAACATTCTTCTGAGCCATGATTGGCAGTGTCATGAGGGCTAAGAAGAGGAGTGATAATAGTTTCTTCATTTGTTTAATCATTGATATCCACATCCGTTTATTGCTCAAAGAGAATAAAGCAAATAAAGGTTTTATGGGTTATATGTTCTAAGTTTTTAATAAATGAGTATGTTTTATCGTACATGTATAGGCTGTATACGAATTGTTACAATAGTTTCAACAGTTCTTTCATACCTTCGCTTGCACCCTTTTTGATATGAGTTAATCGTCCAGAAGCATGTGCAGGACTATCGTCTGGGTCAATCAGATAGATAGGAGTTCCAGGTCGGGTGTATTGCACAAGTCCAGCAGCTGGATAAACAACCAGCGACGTTCCGATGATAACAAGGATGTCAGCTTGTGCCACAACCTCCGCAGCAGGTTCAATCATTGGGACTGATTCGCCGAAAAAGACAATGAAAGGGCGCAATAGACTACCATCTTCCGCAAGCGGTTCCGGTGCTACTTCGCAGTTATCTTCAGGCAGTTTCTGTATGTATCGGCTGTCGTAAGGGAGCCTTGCTTGAGCATACCTTTGTCAGTTCTCCATGTAGATGGATAACCTTTGAAGAGCCAGCCTTCTCGTGAAGGTCGTCAACATTTTGTGTAATCACCGTCACGTCGTAGTCTTTCTCCAGTTCCTTGATAAGGCGATGACCCTCATTAGGCTTGGCGGCATAGAGCTTCTTGCGTAGATTGTTGTAGAAGTTGTTGACAAGTGTGGGGTTAGCTACCCAGCCTTCGTGTGTAGCTATCTGTTCGACAGGGTAATCCTCCCATAATCCATCGTTGCCGCGAAAGGTCTTTGAAAGCCACTCTCTACGGACATTCCTGCACCTGTTAAGAATACGATTTTCTTCATACGTCTGTCTTTTTATGAGTTGAGGCTTGAAGGAGGTAGATGAACTTATAGGCATTAAATTTCTAAAAATACTTGCAAATAGAGTTTTGGACAAAATGAAGTACTAATAATATGCTTCTTGTTTTATTGTCAATACCTTTAACTTGCATAGTATTCCTTCATTCACTATGACAAATTTAGTAATTTTTAATCCGATTAATGCAAAACTATACCTTAAAAATAGTATCTTTTGCACATTAATTATTAATAATATTAAGAACGATAATGGATAAATTAAGCTATGCACTGGGGAATCGGTATCGGTTCACAGCTCGCAGGAATGGGCGCAAAGGAACTGAATATTGACGACTTTGCACAGGCTATCAAGGATGTAATTTCAGGTTCAGAACTGAAAGTTGACAATGCAGAGGCACAGACACTCGTACAAAACTTCTTCCAAGAGCAGGAGGCTAAGCAGCAGGCTGCAGCCGCTGAGGCTGGTAAGGCAGCAAAGGCTGCTGGTGAGGCTTTCCTTGCTGAGAACGGTAAGAAGGATGGTGTTGTAACCTTGCCATCTGGTTTGCAGTATCAGGTATTGAAAGAGGGCGACGGTAAGAAGCCTTCAGCTACAGATCAGGTAGTATGTCATTATGAGGGAACACTGATTGATGGTACTGTTTTTGACAGTTCTTATCAACGTAACCAGCCAGCTACTTTCGGTTTGAATCAGGTTATCGCAGGTTGGACAGAGGGTGTGCAGCTCATGCAGGAGGGTGCTAAGTATCGCTTCTTCATCCCTTATAACCTTGCATACGGTGAGCGTGGTGCTGGTGCACAGATACCTCCATTTGCTGCTCTTGTCTTCGACGTAGAGTTGATTGAGGTAAAGTAAAGAATTGTGTGTAGGCGATAATAGATTACAATATACGTTTACTATCGCCTACTCTAATAATATTGCTTAAAAACTAAACAATTAAAATAATGAAGAAAATTTATTTATTAGCCGCTATGGCTATCGCAGTTGCAGGCTTCACTGCTTGTGGTAACTCAGCTCCAAAGGAGAATTTGAAGTCTGATGTTGACTCTTTAAGCTATGCTTTCGGTATTGATCAGGGTCAGAGTGTAAAACAGTATCTTCAGCAGATGCAGATTGATACAGCTTACATCGATGAGTTTATCAAGGGTATGAACGATGGTGCGAAGAGTGCTGATGATAAGAAGCGTGCTGCTTACAATGCTGGTATTGGTGTGGGTATGCAGATGGACATGATCATTAAAAAGCAAATTAATCATCAGATCTTTGGTGAAGACTCTACAAAGAGTGTTTCTTTGGATAACTTCCTCGCAGGTTTCTCTGCAAGTGCAAAGGGTCATGGACAGAAGATGACTGTTGAGCAGGCTCGTGAAGTTGAGCAGAAGACCTCAAAGGCGATTCAGATGAAGACTGCTGAGAAGACTTACGGTGCTAATAAGAAGAAGAGTGATGCTTACATGGCTGCCAACGCTAAGAAGGAAGGTGTAAAGACTATCGGTCAGGGTGTACAGGTGAAGGAACTCAAGGCTGGCTCTGGTGCAACACCAAAGGCTTCTGATGTTGTTAAGATTAACTATGTAGGTAAGACGATTGATGGTAAGGTTTTCGACCAGCGTGATGGTGCAACAATGCCTGTAGGTGGTGTTATCCCAGGTTTCACAGAGGCTTTGACAAAGATGCCTGTTGGTGCAAAGTGGGAGATTACTATTCCTTATACAGCTGGTTACGGTGCTGAACAACCAAGTCCAGACCTCAAACCATTCTCAACACTTATCTTTACTGTTGAGTTACTCGGTATGAGAAGGCTCCACAAGGTCAGCCTGCTATGCCACAGGGTAAGCCCGGTATGTAAGAAATTAAGGCTTAACAAAGGTTCGATGAGTCTTCCTTTCTTATATGGAAGAGCATCAACTGTAATCCATTTTCACGATGATGGCGAATTATTTTCATGAAAGAAAATATTTATTGTCGTGAAAAATAAATATTTATTCTCATGAAAGTAATTCTTTATTTTCATGAGAATAATTCAATAATGATACTCTTGTCTTATAGGAAAGGAAGACACGTATATACTTATTAAAGCTTAGTAATCATCGAATCTACATACCTTTTATAATATAGAAAAATCTTTTTCTTTAAAAACAACAAACAATGAAGAAACTTATAATGCTGGCTCTGCTCGTTGCAGCAGGTTCAGTCTTTAATACTGCAAGTGCACAGAGCAAGAAGAAAGGAAAGCAGAATACAAAGTGTCCAGTAGAATGTAAAGAAGGCGCAGTAGTGCTGACTTCACCTTCTGATACATTGAGCTATGCTGAGGTATGTCTATGACACGTGGCTTGAACGATTACCTTGCGAATCAGTTTGGTGTAACTCCAGCACAGATGCCAGACTTTCTGCGTGGCTTACGTCAGGGTATTGCTAATCGCAAAGACTCTGCTTTTGCTGCTTATGTAGCAGGATTGCTTATTAGTTCACAGGTAGATAAGACCATGTTGCCTAATATTGCATCTAAGTTCGAAGGCACATCAGCTCCAATTAACCCTGATATGCTTTACAAGGGCTTTTGTAGCAGCTTTGGCAAAGGACTCTACTGTTCTTAAACAGGCTGCTGCTGAGCAAATCTTCGAGAAGAAAGAAGTAGAGCTGAAAGCGCAAAAAGATGCTGAGATAAAGGCTAAGAATGAAGCTTACTTGGAAGAGAACAAGAAGAAAGGAGGGTGTTGTAACAATGGCTGATGGTCTTCAGTATCGTATTATTAAGAAGGGTGATGGTCCTATGCCAACTGCAGCTGACCGCGTTCAGGTTATCTATGAAGGTAAGACTATTGACGGAAAGGTGTTTGATGCAACCTCACGTCATGGCGTAGAGTTCGATACCTTCAATGTTGGTGGACTTATCAAGGGCTGGACTGAGGCATTGCAGATGATGCCTGTAGGTTCAAAATGGGAGATTGTTATCCCACAGCATCTCGCATATGGTGAGCGTGGTGCAGGTCGTGATATCGCTCCTTTCTCAACACTTATCTTTACCCTTGAACTGAAAGGTATTGAGCCTGCAGCTGAAAAGGAGACAAAAGTGATGGATGCAGCAAAGCTCGTACCTGCAAAAAAGGCTCCTGCTCAGAAGGTAAAGAAGAATGTGAAAAAGTAAGATGAAAGCAGTGAAATACTGTCCTCTTGCTTAAAATAAAAACAAAATGCGCCCAAGTGGCGCATTTTTTATGTCATTTTGTTGTCTGTTCCATAATTATTCCCTACTTTTGCTCGTCATCAATTAAAGGTGTAAAAACGTAGAATTAATAAATAATATCAACCGTAGAACATGGAAAAAGTAGATCGTTTAGACAAGAAAAATATTGGGTATCCTCTCGCAGAATGCTCGTATGCCTTTCAAGGATGTTGCTGCCCAGTGTGGTGTATCACGTGCTGCTATTCATCAGCGCGTACAACATCTCATAGAGAATGGGGTCATAACAGGTAGCGGTTTTGACGTTAATCCTAAGAGTTTAGGCTATACAACCTGCACCTATGTGGGACTCAACCTTGAACGTGGCTCTATGTATAAGAAGGTTGTTGAACGTATCAGTGCTATTCCAGAGGTGGTTGAGTGTCATTTTACAACAGGTCCTTATACAATGCTTGTGAAGCTTTATGCAAAAGACAACGAGCAGTTGATGGACCTTCTTAACAATCAGTTGCAAGGTATCTCTGGTGTTGTATCAACCGAGACACTTATTTCTCTTGAACAGAGTATTAAGCGTGAGATACCTACTCAGAAGAATTGCTCTAAAAAGTCAACGACAAACCAATCTTTTAAAATAAGAATAAGAATGCAATACGATCTTCAGTCACATCTTGATAAGGTGTATGCAACTTTTCCTGAAGCAAAGCGTAAACCTATAATTGGTATCACCACCAATTATATGAATGGTGATGCAGCGTTAAGGAATGTCTATTATAAGCAGGTGGTAGCTGCGGGCGGAGTCCCAATGCTTATTCCTCCTGTGGCTGATAAGGATGTACTTATTAACACCCTTGACCATCTTGACGGTCTTCTCCTTACAGGTGGTGCTGATATCAATCCTCTGTGGGTTGGCGAGGAGCCTTCTCCGAAACTTCATAATATCAATGCTGAGCGTGATTTACCTGAGCTGATGCTTATCCGTTTGGCGTTTAATCGCCAGTTGCCTATCCTCGGTATCTGCCGTGGAGCGCAAGCCCTTGCTGTCGCTTTGGGTGGAAAGATACAGCAAGATATCTATGATGAATATATAAGAGAGGATGAAACGGTTGAAAAGAAACTGAGCAAAGACAAAACGGTAACAACCTATCATGCTGCTACATTAAAGCATTCACAAGATGCTGAACGCTGTGAAGCAACGCATAGCGTGACTCTTAACAAGTCATCTGTCCTCTATGCGCTCTATAAGGAAGAACGTCTTATGGTTAATAGCTTCCACCATCAGGCGGTGAAAGATGCTGGAAAGCACTTCCGTGTGACGGCACTTTCGCCCGATGGAGTGATTGAAGCTATCGAGAGTAGCGAGTTCAAGCCTATTATGGGAGTGCAATGGCATCCCGAATGGATGGGATGAAGAGGGAGGAAAAATCTTCCAGTGGTTAGTCGGACAGTCTAATAACTTCTACCTTGCTAAGCAACTTCATCAGCGCATCTTGACGCTTGATACACACTGTGATACGCCTATGTTCTTCCCACAAGGTGTCAACTTCGATCAGCGTGACTCACGTATTCTCTACGATCTTCACAAGATGGCAGAGGGAAGGCAGGATGCAGTGACCATGGCTGCTTATCTTCCACAGCCGAAGATAGGCGAGTCTTTCTCATCAAAGATTGACATTGAGGGGTTAAAACGCTTTAATCCTAACCTCACAGAGGTGTTAGACCATCTCTCACCTGCAGCTTACGCCGACCTTATATTCGACAAAATAGAGGAAATTGTTAAGCAGAATCAACGCTATATTAGCATTGCTCGTACACCTTCCGACCTTTACGAGGATAAGCGAAAAGGGCGTAAGAGCATCATGTTCGCTATTGAGAACGGTCTTGCTTTTGGAACATAAGCTTGAGAATGTAAAGCACTTTGCACAGCGTGGTGTGACCTATATAACCCTTTGTCACAATGGTGATAACGACATCTGTGACTCTGCACGAGGCTGCAACACCCACGGAGGGGTAAGTAAGTTTGGTGAAGAAGTCATTAAGGAGATGAATCGTAATGGTATTATGGTCGATTTAAGCCACGGTGGAGAGAAGAGTTTTTATGATGCGTTGGAACTTAGTACGATGCCAATCGTATGTAGCCATTCTAATAGCAAAGCACTCTGCGACGTTCCTCGCAACCTTACCGACGACCAGATGCGGGCGTTGGCAAAGAAGGGCGGTGTGGCTCATATCACAATGTTCCAAGGCTTCTTGAAGAAGGGTAGTGAGGCTACTGTGATGGATGCGATAGCCCATCTCGAGCATGCTATCAACATTATGGGTATCGACCATGTAGGTATTGGAACCGACTTTCGATGGTGACGGAACCGTACGCGGTATGGCTGATGCGAGCGAAATGATAAACTTCACTCTTCATCTTTTGCGTCGTAAGTATAGCGAAAGAGATATTGAAAAAGATATGGGGAGGCAACTGGCTGCGTGTAATGGCGCAGGTACAGAGCGTTAAAAAATAAGTAGAAAGAAGGTTTTTCACCAACTCTTTTAGGGATAGAGTGGGAGAGAATAAGAAAAACAATCAACAATGAAAACGAATATAAAACTCTTTTTTGGCTGCCTCTTGGCAGTGTCCCTCGCAACCGTAGCCTATGGCTGTAAGGGGAAAGTAAGCAACACTGATAATACTACTGACACTGTTGCTACTGCAAAGCCTGTCGGTCCTACGTTTAATGCCGACTCTGCATACGCCTTTACAGCAGCACAGTGTGACTTCGGACCACGTGTGATGAACTCTGCAGCACATGATAAGTGTGGCAAGTGGATAGTAGAGAAATTCAAGGAGTATGGCTGTGATGTGCAGGAGCAGAAAGCCGACCTTAAAGCCTATGATGGTACGGTCTTGAAGGCAACTAATATCATTGCACGCTTTAATCCAGAAGCCAAGAAGCGCGTTTTAATCTGTGCACACTGGGATAGTCGTCCATGGGCAGACAACGATCCAGACTCTACTAACCACAAGAAACCCGTTATGGCTGCAAATGATGGTGCCAGTGGGTGTGGCTGTAATGCTTGAGTTGGCTCGTCAGTTGCAGGCTGATAAGAAGTTAAAAGTAGGTGTTGACTTTGTTTGCTTTGATGCTGAAGACTGGGGAATACCACGCTGGGAGACTCGATACCAAGACAATGGCGACTCTTGGGCATTAGGGTGCACAATACTATGCAAAAGAACTTCCCAACGGCTGTTAAGCCTGAGTTCGGTATTCTTCTCGATATGGTAGGAGGCGAAGGCGCCCAGTTCTATCGTGAGGGAATGTCTGTTCAGTTTGCTTCTGATGTCGTAAACCGTGTGTGGGAGGCTGCAAAGGGAGCAGGTTTCGGCTCTTACTTCCCTGATGCTGTTGGTGGCATGGTTACCGACGATCATGTTCCAGTGAACCAGTTTGCTGGTATTCCTACTATTGATATCATTCCTTACTATCCTGATTGTCAGCAAAGCTCTTTCGGTCCAACATGGCATACTGTCAATGACACTATGGAACATATCGATAAGAATACGTTGTTAGCAGTTGGTCAGACCGTCATACAGGTATTGTATACGCTGTAAAATATAAAGTCTCATATAAGGAGGATGTGTCCAAAACAGATACATCCTCTTTTTTGTTTTTGTCCCTTTTGGGGTTCTTCCGAAATATGGAGTGATAAATTAAAACGCTTATATAATAAGGCACACAGAGCTACGGAGAGGACGGAGATAAAGGCAATGTCACGGAGGTGCCGACGGCACAAAGAGCGACGGAGGTATATCGTACAGATTTCTGATAACTCTTTTGGTGTGAACGATTTGTATATAAATTGCTAATAGAATTGGCAAACAATCTCCGTCGCTCCACGTACCGACGGTACCTCCGTGTCTACCAGTGCTTGTTTTGATATCCCTCCGTACTCTCCGTTCCTCTGTGTGACATTTCATCAGAGACCTAAGCTTAGATGCATTATTATCACTCCAAAATACTGAAGACCCTCTTTTTGACGCTCTAACCCTGATATAGAAAAATAGAAAGCGTACTATGCCGCACAAAGTGTTTTTGTTTTATAACTTCAAAAGTATGGATAAGGTTTTGAAAAAAATAATTATATAATTTCAAATAAAACATCTATAAATAACGGTAAAAATATGAATAAGAAGCGGGTTTGTAACCAACAGGAAATCAGTTTGTTATAAAGGAGTAATTTAAAAGGTGCTTAATTGGACTTCAAAAGGGCGTTAACAAGAGCCTTAAAGAGCACCTTTTGCAAGCCAATTGGGCGTCTTTAAGAAGCCAAAAGAGCATGTATTGGAAGTGAAGCGTGCGAAAATAGTTTACAAAAACCGTCGTGAAAAGATGAATCCGATTATGGGCAGAAACTCTTGCAACCATAATCGGAATTTATTTGGATTGATATTGTGAATCCTATTTCAGACGTTTAGATACGCTTTAACGACTGTTTAACGCCAGAGATAAGTAAGCCCATTTCCGCAGCATTCAGTCCTCTAATTAAGACGTTAGGCTCTCTATACTCCACAGCGTAGTTGGATAAAGCGGGTACACAATGAAAGAAAGGTAAGTCAACCACCTCTCCTTTCTTTGTCGTACTTACAAATGTAAGACGAATGTCAGAGAAGTTTTCTTCTTTGTTTTTATATAACTCATTGGGATACATTGGTAGAATGGTATTAACTCCCTCTGTTATAACAAAACTCAAAAGCTTTTCTTTTCCCTCTTTTTCATAACATTGTGGCTCTGCCACATAAGCCTTCGACCATAGGTCAGCCTCCCCTGTCCCTTCTTCATCTAAGAGACATTGTTCATTTTGCTGATCCTTACGCTTATTCTTGTTAAAGAAATCGAATATACCCATATAGTCTTGCTGTTACTATCTTTATTCGTAAAAGTGACTAATTATGTAATAAAAAGTAATCGGAAATAGATAAAATTCTATCCCAAAAAGACGTTTGCAAAGATAAAGACTTCGTACAACATAAACACAATTACGTATGTTAAAAAAAGATTAAACTGTACATACAAATCGGTTTAATCATCGATAAAACATCTAAAAACGGGGCTTAATAAATGTTGTTTTGGTAGTGCTTTCGAAAATATCCTACAGCTTATTATCGACAAAACAGTTGGAAACACGGAGGCTAACAACATCTTTTTAGTTTATTATGCCGTAGGTTCACACAGAAATGTTTATCTTTGCATTGGGAAAGAATGGTGCCATTGTGGGGCTGTCTGTCCCCACTTCTGATTCATAACAGACATATTAAAACAGTTATAAAAAGCGATAAATGGCACTGAACTATATTTGGATAGGATTCTTCGTAATAGCATTTGTCTTCGGAATTATCTCTCTGTTGATGGGCGATACTACGATATTCGAGAAGATGATGAACTCTACCTTTGATTCATCTAAGAACGCCTTTGAAACATCAATAGGCTTAACCGGAGTCTTGACGCTGTGGTTGGGAATCATGAAGATTGGCGAAAAGGCTGGTGTTGTCAATGTTCTTGCACGTATGCTCAGCCCTTTCTTCTCTAAACTCTTCCCTGATATTCCCAAAGAATCACCCTGTTATGGGGTTCTATCTTTATGAATATATGCATCGAATATGTTAGGACTTGACAATGCTGCTACGCCTACTGGATTGAAGGCAATGGCGCAGATGCAAGAGCTGAACACAAAGAAGGACACGGCAACTAACCCGATGATAATGTTCTTAGTATTGAATACTTCGGGTCTGACGCTCATCCCTACGACTATTCTTGGCTATCGAAGCATGAACGGTGCAGCACAACCTATGGATGTGTTTATCCCAATTCTGTTGGCAACAACGGTAGCTACGATAGCTGGTATTCTCATTACAGCAGCTTGGCAACGTATCAATATTTTCCAACCGACATTGTTTTTGGGACTTGTTGGTATTATAGGCTTTGTCGGATTGTTAATTTGGGGATTCGGACAGATGGATAAGCAGATGATGAATACGGTGTCATCTGTTGCCTCTAACTTGATTGTCATGTCGATAATCATGCTTTTCATCGTTGTGGCGTTATTACGGAAAGTGAATGTTTATGACGCTTTCATCGAAGGAGCAAAGGATGGATTCCAAACTGCTGTACGCATTATTCCTTATCTGGTTGCTATCCTTGTGGCAGTAGGAGTGTTCCGTGCTTCGGGTGCAATGGACCTTTTGATACAGGGAATTAAGTGGTGTGTGGAACAGTGCGGACTTGACACAAGATTTGTAGATGCACTCCCAACGGCCTTTATGAAACCGCTTTCTGGTAGTGGGGCACGTGGTCTTATGTTGGAATCAATGAAAACTTTTGGTGTTGACTCATTCGTTGGTAGATTGAGTTGTATCTTCCAAGGTTCAACAGATACGACTTTCTATATCCTGGCGGTTTACTTCGGAAGCATCGGAATAAGATATACACGTCACGCATTAGCTTGTGGATTATTAGCCGATTTGGTTGGTGTAATAGCCGCAATCACAATCTGCTATATTTTCTTTTAGAAGATAATTGAGTCTATTAAGATATTGGGCTATTAGCCCTATAAGCCTTATTAGCCTAATGAGGCAAATAAGCTAAACTACAATACAACAATGGCAAATTTAAAATCACTTGCAAAAGACACTGCTATCTACGGAATGAGCAGTATCATCGGAAGGTTCTTAAACTACCTTCTTGTACCTCTCTATACAGCGAAAATTAGTGCTGCGAGCGGTGGCTATGGTGTTATCACAAACATCTATGCCTATACTGCGTTGCTGTTGGTCGTTTTGACTTATGGAATGGAGACAACTTTCTTCCGTTATGCCAATAAGACTGACCAAGATCCAAAGAAGGTTTACTCTACTACTTTGTCTTTGGTAGGGCTTTCTTCACTGCTATTCATCGCAATGGTCTTCGTCTTCTTGCAGCCTATTAGTGACTTTATGGGTTACTCGGAACATCCGTCATATGTATGGGTTATGGCTGTCACAGTGGCGACAGATGCCTTTCAGGCTATTCCTTTTGCCTATCTCAGGTACAAGAAGCGTCCGATTAAGTTTGCTACTTTCAAACTGTTATTCATTGCTTTGAATATCATTTTGAATCTTGGTTACTATCTTGTTCTTGGCGGTCATGAAGTGGGTTATGCCTTCTATATCAACCTTGTATGTACAACAACTATCACCTTCTGTTTCTGGAAAGAGCTAAAAGATGGCTTTTTTGCTGGCGGTAAGTTGCTTGATATGCCTTTGGCAAAGAAGATGTTGTCTTATACTTGGCCAATTCTTTTCCTTGGTATTGCTGGTATTCTTAATCAGACAGCAGGTTATATCATCTTCCCATACGTCTATAAGGACAGCGATGCGCATACACAATTGGGTATCTTCGGTGCTGCAAGTAAGATAGCAATGATTATGTCGATGATTACGCAGGCTTTCCGTTATGCCTACGAGCCATTCGTTTTTGGTAAAGGCACGTGACAAAGACAATAAGGAAACCTATGCAAGAGCAATGAAGTTCTTTATTATCTTTACGCTTCTTGCCTTCTTGGTGGTAATGGGTTATATGGATATTCTGCGCCATATCATCGGCCATGACTACTGGGTAGGATTGAAGGTTGTGCCTATCGTGATGGCAGGAGGTATCATGACAGGTGTTTACTTCAATCTTAGTTTCTGGTATAAACTCATTGATAAGACAATTTGGGGAGCCTACTTCTCAGGCATTGGATGTGCTGTAATCATCGGAATCAACGTGATTTTCGTACCAAAATATGGTTATATCGCTTGTGCTTGGGCAGGTTTCATGGGTAATGCAACGGCAATGGTGCTCTCTTATCTTGTCGGTCAGCGTAAGTATCCGATAAACTATCCACTGAAGAGTATCTTTGTTTATCTTCTGATAGCGGGTCTCTTCTTTGCCATCATCACCTATACTAACGCTAATCTTCCTGTTCCTGCAGCCTTGGGAATCAATACATTGGTGATCATTCTCTTTCATAGCTCATGCTGTTATACCACGACTTTCCGCTGCAAACAATTACGCAATCGGTTTGCAAAAGAAAATAAACAATTATCACTTTAATCAATAATATCAATATGAAGAAATCGACTTTACTTATTGCCGGACTTCTCGCATTGGGTAGTACATCCATGCACGCTGACGAGGGTATGTGGACGCTCTACAACTTGCCAGATGCTGTCTACGAACAAATGGTAGCTGAGGGATTCCAACTGCCACGCAACATGCTTTATGGCGCACCTAACGCTATTAGCAATTCTGTTATCAACTCTCTGGCTTCTGCTCAGGTGTTGTTGTTTCACCAAATGGTCTTGTCTTTACTAATCACCACTGTGGATTCAGTGCAATTAATGCCCTTTCCACCGTTGAACATGATTATATGAAGGATGGTTTCTATGCAAAAAGCTATGCAGAGGAACTCCCAAGTAAGGACTTGTTTGTTTCCTTCATGAAGAAGCAGGAGGATATTACTCCTCGTGTTAATAAGCTTATTGCTGGTAAGAATGCTGAACAGACAGAGGCGATTATCGATTCTCTTACAAATCATTTGACCGACTCTATCAAGACCATTGATAAGACTTTGCATATTAGTGTAGATGCTTTCTACGAGGGAAATAAGTATTATGCCACTACATATCAGGACTTCCAGGATGTACGTTTGGTCTTCACTGTTCCCAAGAGTATGGGTAAGTTTGGTGGTGAAACAGACAACTGGATGTGGCCACGACAGACAAGTGACTTCTCGGTGTTCCGTGTTTATGCCGATCCTAAGACCAATGGCCCAGCTGCCTACTCAAAGGATAATGTGCCTTATAAGCCAGCTAACTGGGCTCCTGTAAGTCTTGAAGGTTACAAGGATAAAGATTTTGCAATGACAATCGGCTATCCTGGCTCTACGAATCGTTACTTGTCTTCATTCGGTATACAGCAGCGTCGAGACATTGAAAACACTGTTCGTGTACAAGCTCGTGATATCAAGCTCGCTATTTTGAAGAAGTACATGGATAAGAACGAAAAGACTCGTCTCCAATATGAGAACAAGTATGTTACTTCTGCTAATTACTGGAAGAACTCTATTGGTATGAATAAATGTATCGATTCCATCGGTTTGATTCGTCAGAAGGCTGAATATGAGGCTAAGATACAGAGATGGTTGGACGAGAAGAACGTGAAGGACCCAGCTGTAAACGTTGATTTTAAGAAGTTGGAAAACCTTTATAAGGAGAGCAATGAGCCTGCCTTGGTTCAGGCTTACTGGAACGAGTCATTCTGGAAGGTGTCTGAATTGATTCAGAGAGCCTTTGATATTACTCGTGGTGCTATCGAACCACAGGGACCAGCAGATGATAAAGCTGCGCAGTATATGCAATTTAAGGACAATAGCAGCGAATGGAACTTAGCTCTTGACAAGGAAATAACTGCTGCAATGTTGAAGAACTATGCTGAACATGTACCTGCTGAATATCGTCCAGAAGTATTTAATTTTTATCAAAGACAGAGTTCGGTAACAATTATAAGAAGTACACTGACTGGCTCTATGCTAACAGTAAACTACTCGTTAAGGACCACAAATTCTATAATGATGAGAAGACTCTCAAACGATCCAGGTATCTCACTTGGACTGGAACTTATTATGGAGTATCAGAAAGTTTTAGCTGCTTATGCTACAAAAGAAGAAGCCATTGCCAATGAAGAGAAGAAGCTTTGCGAGGCAAAGGTGCAGATGGAGATGGATATGCCACATTATAGTGATGCCAACTTCACTATGCGTATGTCTTACGGACAGGTGGGTGGCTATATGATTGGTGGCTTCGATAGCAACTACTATACAACAGCTGAGAGTATTGTTGAGAAGATGAAGAAGGGTAAGAAACTTGAAGATTACAAGGTAGAGCCCGTCATGATGGAGCTTATGAGTGCTAAGGACTTCGGTCGTTATACTGATAAGACAACTGGTAAGATGCAGCTTTGTTTCCTTACTAACAATGATATCACCGGTGGTAACTCTGGTTCTCCAATGTTCGATGGTAAGGGTCGCCTTATAGGTCTTGCTTTCGATGGTAACTGGGATAGCCTTTCAAGCGACATCAACTTCGATCGTAAACTCGCACGTTGTATTGGTGTTGACATCCGATTTGTTCTCTACTTGATGGATAAGTGGGGTCACGCTGACCGTCTTTTGAAGGAAATTAACCCACAGTAAGGATTACTCTTAATATATTAAAAAGAGGTGTGTTCAAGTTATGAATACACCTCTTTTGATTTTTAGAATTTGTATCGTAAGAATATTAATTGACTTTTTACAGCAGGCATCCAATATCTTTTTAGATAATAGAAAAAAGGATAATCATTAATATTATTAGCAACAAAACATAACAGAATAGTCCCAGTTGATATTCTTTCTTTGTCAATAATTCCTCTTGTTCTTTCATCTTTCGTTCGGGAAATAGAAGAAACATTAAGAGGTATAAAGGAATAGCAACAATTGCACCTATTAGGTAATCCTCTGACTTTGATCCTGTATGCCAAGATTTTAATACACTTTGAGCATTTAATAAAACGATTATTATAAAGAAACAAAAGTGTAAATAATACGAGAAGGTTTGTCAGCGTAGCAAAAATAAGGAATACTTCTGTTAGCTCCTCTCATATTATAACGGTATAAACTGGCTATGATTTTGTACATAGTTATTGCTGGTAAATTGAGAAAACTGCTTTTAGTATAATATCGATATACGATACCAGTACTGTCTCTCTTCCCCTTTTTAGTTATCGTGTTGAGGCTCCGCACGAATGGTGCTGATGCTTCCGCACGAAATGGTGCTGAGGCTTAACACCACTCATGAAGATAGCAATGCGCTATACAATATATGATTGATGTATAGCCAATTTATCGAAAAACCTCTCCAATGTTATACGTAAGTCTCCTCCCTTTGGGGAGGGTCGAGGAAGTATTTACTTCTTTGGTCTGCGTCTTGCCCAACCTTCCTCAGAAAAGTCAGGTTCTTCGCCCTTCAACTTAGCAGGACCGACCCTTCATAAGTTCTTTCCAGTCGTCCTTTCTTGAACTTATGCTGTCCGCCAAAAAGGGATTTCTCATCAGACTGGCGACGACCACGGCCCTTGCGCTCACGAGAGTCCTGACGACCCTCGCCACGGCTGCCGTAACCACCACGACCACCAGCAGAGCGACCATTGCCACCAGCATGATCGGCCATTAGACGAGCGACCGTGACCACCTTCTTCGGCATCGTTACAACGTACCTTACGCCCTTTGTAGGTTGCACCATCCAATGACTGCATCACCTTCTGGGCGTCCTGCTCTGGCACTTCGATGTAGCTCTGCTTAGCAAGGAGGTCGATATGGCCTACTGCCTGCTTGCCATGTACATTCTTATTGATGAAACTGCATCACCTCACCCGGATAGAAACCATCTGCCTTACCGAGGTTGATAAAGAGTCGCTTGTAACCACTCTCCGCCTTACGTGGACCACGGCTGCGACTTCCTCTGCCTTCGCCTCTTGTGCCACGGCTGTCCTCACGTGCGCTACGTGATGATGGCTTCTCAATCTCCTGCGCATTCTTATAATAGTCAAGGAAACGACCGAAGGTTGCAGATACTATCTTCTTGATGACAACCTCCTTATCGATATACTCGAATTGGCGGTTGATATCCTTCATGTAAGGTGCAATCTGGTCCTCATCAACGTCTGTCTTCAAAATGTCATCCATTGTCTTAAACAGCTGCTTCTTGCAGATTTCCTCTGGTGAAGGTAGTGTGCCGTCAACAAACTCTTTACTGATTTCGCGTTCAATATTACGTACCTTATACTTCTCACGTGAGTGAATAATCGAGATTGAAGTACCCTTCTTGCCTGCACGACCCTGTACGGCCAGAGCGGTGGGTGTAGTTCTCAATATCATCAGGAGACCATAGTTGATAACGTGTGTCAAATCGTTCACATCCAATCCACGTGCTGCAACGTCTGTTGCCACGAGAATCTGTGTGAGATGTGAGCGGAACTTCTGCATCGTAAGGTCACGCTGCTGCTGTGAGAGGTCGCCATGCAACGCCTCGGCATTGTATCCGTCCTTAATCAATTTATCGGCAATCTCCTGTGTCTCAACCTTTGTACGGCAGAACACAATCGCATAAATCTTTGGATAGAAGTCAACCAATCGCTTCAATGCAAGGTACTTGTCGCGTGCATTTACCATATAATAGATATGGTTTACACTCTCTGCGCCCTCGTTACGGCTACCCACAACAATCTCTTTATAGTCGTGCAGATAACCCTTTGCAACACGCTCAACGTCACGACTCATCGTAGCGAGAACAGACAATGTGTTACGATCTTCTGGTACACCCGTCAATATCTCAGTGATACTCTCTTGGAAACCCATGTTCAACATCTCGTCAGCCTCGTCCAAAACAACGTTTCTAACCTTGTCAAGACGAGCCTTACCACGGTGCATAAGGTCAATCAGACGACCCGGTGTAGCCACGATAATCTGTACACCATGGCGCAACTGGCGAATCTGTGTGTCGATAGACGCACCACCATAGACAGCTGCGATATGCAGATGAGGGATATACTTGCTGAATTCCTTCAAGTCATCGGCAATCTGCAAACAAAGTTCACGCGTAGGACTCAGCACAATAGCCTGAGTCTCCTTGCTGCTTGTGTCAATACGTTGCAGCAAAGGCAGACCGAATGCTGCTGTCTTACCCGTACCAGTCTGTGCCAGTGCGATGACGTCGTTACGATTACCAAGTAAATAAGGGATTACTTCTTCCTGTACAGGCATTGGATGTTCAAATCCAAGCTCACTAATGGCGCGACAGAATCTCTTCGCTCACACCTAACTCTTCAAATGTCTTCAAATTCGTTTGTTTATTATTTATTATCCTATATAAAAAGGTAAGCTCACCACCAAACGAACCCACTAAAAGACACTTGCCTGCGACGGGCTTCAACCAGTCAGTACGCAGACTCTCAGGTGGTATGTTACCTTTAATTGGCTGCAAAGGTACGTTAAGAAGTTGAGATGAGCAAATAAAACCCTTTATAAATCAATGGAATGGAAGAAAAAAGATAGTATTTAGAGTGAGTGAGTAGATAGAAATCTAAAAAAGTTGATAGATTAATGTATTTTATCATAAGCTATTAAAAAATACTATGAAAACCCTTGTACTGTTATAAAAGTCTAAAAGTGTTATCAAATATTCATGAATTACATTTTTATTTATGTGTTTTTGTAACTTTGCAATGTCAAATAGAAAAATAGTCGTTATTAAAGTTAATTATTTGAGTTAGTACAGGACACAAAACTTACGTGAGTAAGTTTGATGTTAAACGAAAGGCTTCGCAGTGATGCGAAGCCTTTCTTCTTTATTCTACATGAAAAGGGCCTTTCCGTTAAACGTATAGATTGGAAAAGAAGAAAGACTAACACATTTGAGTGGTGTGGATATGCCCGATTAAATGTTCTTATAAATGGAAAAACTGCAAGATAATATGCAATCGATATTATCGTTATCCGTAATCTTCAAATATCTTATTTTTACTTTATAGCTGCATGTAAATTATTTTCATGTGGCTCAAAAACCAAAAATATGCTCTTTTTGCTTCTAAAAGACGCCTAATTGACTTGCAAAAGATGCCCTTTGAGACTCTTACTAACGCCCTTTTGAAGTCCAATTAAGCACCTTTTATTTTGCTATTTTATAACCAATTGATTTTCTGTTGGTTATAAGTCTTCCCTCTTATTCGTTTTTTGTCATATTTATAGATGTTTTTACCTGAAAATGTTGTAATGATTTTTTTCTGTGCCTTATCTGTGTTTTTGAAGTATTTAACTAAAGGAGTTTTTCTATGACAGAGGATTATCATAGGATAAATAGCTGAGCGTCTTGGCTGTGTTATTTGTTTAATGAGTAACTCTAGTTCTTCCGTTAAGACTATATGCTGCTTATCCTACATTTTACGGAAAAAGGAACCACAAAAATAGTAAGAGTATATTAAAAGGAAAAGAAAAAGCTAAGTTAAGCGTTTTAACATCTGATAATTAGCTGACTTAAAACATTCATTTTTATTTGGGTGTTACATATATAATAGGTAAATTTGCACGGATTAATTTTTGGGACGCGTGAGAAGGGTAAACGTCAAGGCATTCGAGCCTTGCTCAGAGTTACCACTTTTTGGTTCCCCTAAGATGTTGGTCAAAACAATAAGTATTTTAAAAATTTTTAGATGAACGTAATTACGAAAACAGTTCAATTGCCAGATGGAAGAACCATCTCAATTGAAACCGGAAAGGTTGCAAAGCAGGCTGATGGCGCAGCAGTTCTCCGCATGGGTAACACAGTACTTCTCGCCACTGTTTGTGCAGCTAAAGAGGCAGTTCCGGGAACAGACTTTATGCCTTTGCAAGTTGATTATCGCGAGCAGTATGCTGCCGCAGGTCGTTACCCAGGTGGTTTCACCAAGCGCGAAGGCAAAGCCAATGACGACGAAATCCTAACATCACGCCTTGTGGACCGTGTTCTTCGTCCACTTTTCCCATCAGATTATCACCGTGAAGTTTATGTACAGGTAATGTTGCTGTCAGCTGACGGCGTTGATCAGCCTGATGCACTTGCTGGTTTGGCAGCTTCTGCAGCTCTTGCAGCTTCAGATATTCCAATCGAGCATACTACTTCAGAGGTTCGTGTTGCACGTGTTAACGGCGAGTACGTTATCAACCCAACATTCCCACAGATGAAGGAAGCTGATATGGACCTCATGGTTGGTGCTACCAAGGACAATATCATGATGGTAGAGGGTGAGATGGACGAGGTTTCTGAACAGGATCTTATCGGTGCGTTGAAGGCTGCACACGAGGCAATCAAGCCTATGTGTGAAAATGCAGGAAGAGCTTTCAAAGGCTTTGCGGTACAGATGTTAAGCGTGCATACGAAGATGAAGTCAATGATGAGGAGTTGCGTGAAGAGCTCCGCAGGGCTACATACGACGCTTGCTACGCTCAGGCTCAGAGCGGTGACGATGATAGAAGCACCGTGAGGAGACTTATGACAAGATTAAGTCTGATTTCATTGAGGCTTATGACGCAGCTCACACAGACCTTTCAGAAGACGACCTCGAAGAAAAACACACTCTTATTGACCGTTACTTTGCTGATGTTCAGCGTGACTCAATGCGCCGTAGCGTACTTGATACGGGCAAGCGTATGGACGGTCGTGCAACAGATGAGATTCGTCCTATCTGGTGCGAGATTGATACGCTACCAATGCCACACGGAAGTTCTCTCTTCCAGCGTGGTGAAACAATGTCTCTCTCTACTTGTACTCTCGGTACAAAGATGGACGAGAAGATGGTTGATAACGTATTGGAGAAGAGCTACCAGCGCTTCCTCCTTCACTATAACTTCCCTCCATTCTGTACAGGTGAGGCTAAGGCTCAGCGTGGTGTAGGCCGTCGCGAGATTGGTCATGGTCACCTTGCATGGCGTGGTTTGAAGGGTCAGATTCCTGCAGACTTCCCTTACACAGTTCGTTTGGTAAGTCAGATTCTCGAATCTAATGGTTCTTCTTCTATGGCAACCGTATGTGCAGGTACACTTGCATTGTTAGATGCTGGTGTTCCAATGAAGAAGCCTGTGTCAGGTATCGCTATGGGTCTTATCAAGAACCCAGGAGAAGATAAGTATGCTGTCCTGAGCGACATCCTCGGTGATGAGGACCACTTGGGCGATATGGACTTCAAGACAACGGGTACTAAGGATGGTTTGACCGCAACTCAGATGGATATTAAGTGTGACGGTTTGTCATTCGAGATTCTTGAGAAGGCACTTATGCAGGCAAAGGCTGCTCGTGAGCATATCCTCAACATCATGACCGAGACAATTGCAGAGCCACGTGAAGAGATGAAACCACAGGTTCCACGTATCGTTCAGTTGGAGATTCCTAAGGAGTTCATCGGTGCTGTTATCGGTCCTGGTGGTAAGATTATCCAGCAGATGCAGGAGGAAACAGGTGCTACTATCACTATCGAAGAGACTGATGGTGTTGGTAAAGTACAGGTTTCTGCACCTAATAAGGATTCAATCGATGCTGCTCTTGGTAAGATTAAGTCTATCGTTGCAGTTCCAGAGATTGGTGAGGTTTACGAGGGTACAGTACGTTCTATCATGCCATACGGCTGCTTCGTAGAGATTCTGCCAGGTAAGGACGGCTTGCTTCACATCTCAGAAATCGACTGGAAAGCGTCTTGAAACTGTTGAAGAGGCAGGGTATCAGGAAGGCGATAAGATAAAGGTTAAACTCCTTTGAGATTGACCCTAAGACTGGTAAGTACAAGCTTTCACGTCGCGTTTTGCTTGAGAAACCAGAGGGATATGTTGAGCCACAGCGTCGCCCACGTGGTGACCGTCGTCCACGTCGTGATGGTGAGCGTCGTTTTGATGAGCGTCGTCCACGTCGTGAGAATAATGAATTTGAGAACAACGATTAATCGTTTGTTATAATACTATAACCCCAGAAGCTGTCTATAAGCTTTCTGGGGGTACTTATTCCTCTGGCTTCAAAACCAAATAGAACCTAACCCCAATTCTATTTGACAGTACAAACCATATAGCCTAAATGGTAAAAACTATATCTATTTTTACCACATTGTTAGATAGAATAAACCTATATTTAACTTAATCAAACCCTTTATTTCTTATAAAGTAACGGATATTAAGCCTTAAAGTTAGCTTTATCCAATGAAGTTTTAACGGAATAAGGTCGTTATAAGCTTCTTTAACCAAGGATCGTTAGTGTAAGCAACAAATACCTTTTGCCACTTTAAGACTATTTGAAAGCTTCAATAATAGCCTTAGCCTCAGAGGTTTTTAGCTGAACAAGATCGTTGTGTCTCTTTTACCTTAGGATCATCCGTGTGCTACAGTGCTTTGTACCAGTTACAGATCAGCTCAAGGTCACTCTGCTGGTACTTAACGCCTGTAAACTGTTGAAGCATTGTTAGGTATTTATAGCCAAATTCCTGTGTCTGCTCGATGATAGTGCCCTCTCCATAATCGTTCCATGTGGAGATCTGAAGCATTGAAAGGCCTGCCTTCTTAACTGCATTAAGCTGCCTTTGAAACAAAGCACCGTCCTTGCTATCATAGAATGTGTACTTATAACCTTCCTCGTTGTCCTCACCTTTCTTGTAGAAGTCCTTGAAACCAGGCATAGCACCACCTACATAGTACTTAAAATCCTTAGCACGCTCGTAGTTTGGATTAGGGTCTACCCACTCGAACTCTCCCTGTGCATTGTCATTGTAACCGCCATTATTAGCCTTGTCAATTGAATAATTCAAGGTCAGGAAGACTGGATGAGTACCAAGAATAGAAAAAGCACGATACCAACTTACCGGACTGCATCTTTTGAGGACCGAAATCAAGCAATAAAGGCTTGCCATCTACCTTCGTATAGGCATCATCACGGAAGAATGTAGTAGCTAAATAGCTCAAATCGGTACGTGCTGCCGTTACATAATCACTGCTTAATGAGTTGTCTTCATATACAACCGCCATCTTTAAGCCTGCACGCTTGATAGCCTTAAAGAGCTCGGTATTGGTTTTATGGTTAGCAATGTCGTTATCGCTGTTGACTCCATACCAATCCACCATCACTCCGTCTATACCCGAGTACTTCATTAATAAGCACTGGTAATCAAGAATAGCCTCATCGCCACTTGCGTAAGGACCTGTAAGAGGGTAATAATGTGAAGCAATCTCATCGCTTTCCGGAATCATCCACCTGATCAGGATGCATAAACTCATCTTCCAGTGGTATCCCCATCGTACCATCCTTACTCGTTGAAGGTGTCTCAAACCATGGCATATAGTGTGCATACACCTGCATATTGTTTGTCTTCTCAACAGCTTCTAGCTGCCACCTGACCAGCTTCCTCACCCGTATCGAGTTGTTTTTCTTGGAGCTCCTTCGATAGTTGTCTGAGCAGGAAGCTAAAGCATTCCTGTCAATATAGCTGGAAAGAACAAGATATTTCATCTTCATAACTGTATATATAGGAGTTTTAATATTTATTTTTAATGCAAAGGGAGGGATAAGGTTTTTATCTTCCATTACTATAACTGCAAAATATGTCATTACTTTAGCAGGAATCATAAAGGAATAAGGCCTTTATCTCCCTTATTAAATATTATTTGGCTGCACCATAACCTGGGTTCTGAACCAAGTTAGGATTCTTTTCCAGCTCTGTCTGCGGAATCGGGAAGATACCAGTGTGGTGATCAGCAGGATCGGCATCCTTTTGCCACCATGCCCGATAGTATGTACCGAAGCGAATATTGGTTGTATGACGTAGACCTTCAAATACAAACCCATGCTTCCACTCGTTATCAATATCGTCAAGAGTCAAGGTTGTAAGGTCAGGAAGACCTGCGCGCTGACGGACCTGATTGATGTAAGGAAGGGTTAGCAGCAGGATAACCAAGGTGAAGTTACACTCAGCCTGCATCATTAGAACTCTGCATAACGCATTAAAACCCACTCGTTATCACGCTCCCAGGCATCTGTTGGACTCCATTCGTACTTGTCCAGACGCACACCTCGTTCTGCTTGGCATTCTCGAAGTTAGAGATTTCTTCTGTATAGTTCAAAAGGTTCACCATTGTCCATCAAGACCATAGAGCTCATCCTTAGCGCTATACCGTTGGCCAATCATCAGACAATTACGACGAATATCGGCCTCATTGAACGAAGAATACAAACCTCGTTGGGCTGTAATACCATTACCACACCACTGGTAAACACTATTAGGTCGAAGGCCGCTTCGATTATAGTGGTAAGTCATACTTGCCAAGTAGTTACCAACGGTTCCCTGCTTGTGATCATAAGTGATAGCGAAGATAATTTCAGGAGAAGTTTCGTTCTTAATAGCAAAGTTTGCCTTAGTAGCTAGGGTTCAAAGAATAACCTGTTACCTGAGCACAAGCATCCAAACACTTCCTGCCATTGTGGAGTACCCGTGAACACTTCGGCGTTCAAATACAAGCGAGCTAGCAATGTATAAGCTACGCTTTGGGTAAAACTACCATACTTCTTAGATGCTGGCAACAGGGGAATAGCCTTTATAAGCTCACGCTCTACGAAGTCGTAAACATCCTTACGGTTAGAGTTCTTTAGCAGAGCCTTCTCTGTATAACTGGTGTCAATAGGCACATTACCAAAGTTATCCAACAGGTTATAGTAGTAATAAGCGCGCAAACCACGGAGTTCTGCCTCTACTTTTTGTTTCTGAGCATCAGTAAGAGTACTATTTTCAACCTGGTTGATGATTGCGTTGATCTTTGAAACCCCTACGAAATTGTAACGCCAAACAGATAAGATACCGGTGTTATTAGCATCCCATGTGTGATGTTGCAGCTGCTGATAGCGTCCACCATCGTACCAGTCTGCGTACCACGAGTAGGATACAAGTCTCATCCGAAGAGCATTCTGAGGTAAAGAAAACGTACTCAGAAGTAGGATAACAATTGACTTTATTACCTTCTTGCGTACCTCGCACCATAGCCACGAAGGGTGGCATAAGCACCACCGGCAATGGTGGCAATCTCCGATTCTGTCTTGCCATAGTCACTGTCAGATACCTATCGTAGAGTCTTTCGTCTAGGTCGGTACATGCAGCCATCGACATTAGGATTCCCAAACCCAAGAGAATTTTAGCCTTGCAGGACATTCGATAGATTTAAATTTATTTTTCATGTTGGTATAGTCTCAATAAGTTATACTGTTTTTAGTTATTCTTCCTTTAGAAACCAACGTTTACACCAAGTGAGAAGGTACGTGGACGTGGATAATTATTGAAGAAGTCGATACCTGGAGAGCTTAGGACATCGTCGGGAACGCTAACCTCAGGGTCGATACCCTTTGTAACCTGTGATACAGAACAAGTTTTCACCAGTTACATAGAAACGCAGACGAGTCAAACCAATGGTCTTCTAGAGCTGGAAACAGGTAGTGAATAACCCAGTGTCAGAGACTGAAGACGAAAGAAGTCACCCTTTCTCAATGAAGTAATCAGAGAATGTTGGATTATCCGGATACCACTCTCCATAAAATCATCCAATGTATTCCTTGTGAAGGGAAACGAGTTGGACTGACATCACCATACGGCTCACGTTCAGAACCTCTGGCCGAACATACCATACATAGCTGCAGAAGCGTCAGTTCTTCCATGGTAGCGTCTAGAGAAAGGCTAAGGTTCCACTTTGGCATTGCAGATCCCAGGTAGCCTTTGCTAACGTTTCCTTCTGGCATCCTTTCCTCCAGAATATACTTTCCATCCTTGTCAATACCTCTGGCAATGAGGACCCCAGAAAGCACCTGCTAGGGTAACCTTCCTTGATAACCTGAGAATATGTATTAGACATACCACGTACATTATGCAGAGAACCTGCCTGCAAACCAACTGCCTGATACTGGTCGTTAGAAAGCTTAGTGATTTCCTGATGGTTGTAAGCAACAGATAAGTTAGCATCCAATGTCCAATCCTTTGAACGGATTGCCTTATAGCCAAGAGTAACTTCAAAGCCCTTGTTAACCAAGTTACCTACGTTAGCAAGCATTGTACCTACCAAGAAAGGTGGTTGAGGAACCGGATAAGTCCAGCAAGTCAGAAGTCTTCTTGTAGTAAAGTTCGATAGTACCATTCAACTTATTGAATACAGACCAGTCCAAACCAAAGTTCCATTGAGCAGTAGACTCCCACTTCAGGTCAGGGTTAGTGTTCTGAGCAAGAGTGTAAGAGTTCTTCCATGTGCCAGATGTTGGGTCATAGTAAGCTGCGCCTGAAGCAGAAAAGGGATAGACAAAGAATTATAAGGGGCTAACACCATTTTGGTTACCGGTAACACCATAACCCAGGCGAAGCTTTTAGTTGTCAAGCCAGTCGCGGGTATTTTTCATGAAAGGCTCCTCAGAGATACGCCATGCCAAAGACACAGAAGGGAAGACACCCCACTTATGATTCTTACCGAAACGAGAAGAACCATCATCACGAACTGTTGCCGTCAACATGTAGCGATCAAGCAAGACGAAGTTAACACGGCCGAAGAAAGAGATCAGCTGTGACTCGTCTCTGTAAGAATAAAACGTCTGACGGAAATCGGTACCAGCAGCAAGGTTATAGCTAAATGCGTTAGTATCGAAGCCGCTACGTGTAGAGCCAAAGCCCTCAGCAATATTGTCCAAGTAAGAATAACCAGCCATAACGTTCAGGTGATGGATATCCTTAAACTTCTTATCATATGTCAGATAAAGTTCTAACTGCTTATTTGTGTAACCTCATAAGTACGCTGAGCTCCAGCCCTTTTCGCTCTGACCTTCCATACGAGCGAATGTTGGCTTGTAAAGGCCACCCTTTGCAGAGTTTTACTCATAAGAGAGATTGGTTGTTGCCGCAAGACCATCAATGATAACCTCAGTCTTAAAGTAAGCCAGAAGCGGTTACGCTTAGATCCTGTACGGTTGGTGTTCAACTCTATAGGTTCTTCTGTGTTAGTACCATTCAACTGGGCAAATGTGCCGTCAGGATTATAGACAGGGAATGTAGGTTGCAGGTTACGGCACGCTCGAAGATACGAGAGTCAACCGGATGCCATGTGTCGAAGTTAGTATTGATACCTTTCGTCGAAGCTGTAAATGGCCGTGAAGCGCTACCTGATAAGTTGTCAGAGAACCGGCTAGGCGAGTCATGCATTACGCTTGATAACACCTTGGTTATTGTTGTGGGCAATACTTTGCATCGATAGCCGCTGTTCTTCTTTAGAAGAGAGAAGTTGAAAGCAGTGTCCGTGAGAGACAGCCGTCGCATCAGTTCCTTCTGCCAGTCTGTGCTGGCTCCGCAATCAATGGCACTATGTCTTTGCGTGAGCGTGCATAACCACGCCACTGGTCGGCAGAGAGTAACCCAAACGCTTTGCCGCACTGGCAAAGGCCACATATCCGTTATACTGCACAGAGTTCTGCTCAATATCTGTCCCTGACGGTTGGTAGTAATGATGATGACACCATTAGCACCACGTGAACCGTAGATGGTTGCAGCAGAAGCATCCTTCAAGACGTCCATAGAAAACGATTTCAGAAGGCTGAACCGAGTTGATGTTCACACCAGGATACCATCGACAATCACCAACGGACCGCTGCTGGCCGACAAAGACGTACCACCACGCAGTGCGGATAGAAGCACCTGCCTCACTGCACCTGAGCTCGAACGATGGAAAGACCAGCACCTTTACCTTGCAAAGTTGCTCAGTAGAGGTGATGACACCCTTCTTCATATCCTTAGAGCTGACAGAAGCAATAGCACCGGTAAGGTCGCTCTTACGCATCTGACCGTAACCAACACCCACTACTGTAAGCTCGTCCACACTCTAGAGTCTTTCTTTTCATGACAATAGTCAGATTATCGCCTGCAGCTACTTGCTGACTTGTAACCTAGATAAGTAATATTTAAGGTAGCACCTCACAGCTATACCAAGCTGAACTTACCATCGATATCGGTAACGGCTTCACCTTACCACCAACAATGCCTATAGAAGCACCGGATAAGCGGTCTTTCTGAGCATCAACGACTGTACCGCTAGCCGTAATGTCTTGCGCAGGAAAACATTACTATAGAACATCATCATCACGATAGATGAATCCAAGCTTATTTTGATTAGTTAGTTTCATGTGTGCATTAGTATTTATAGTTTAATAGTTCTTCCTTAAAAACATTGTTCAGTTTATTCAGGACTAACGAGAATGGTTGTTCTATTACGTTAGCACCGTTAGCCTTATCAATCTTAACCTGCATCTCGCAGCTGTAACACCCTGGAACTCCTTATTCAAGTCGAGAGTAACTTCACGCTTGTCGCGGATACCAGGCATAGTACCAGTAAGGGTCTTTACTACCTGCTGTAATGGTATACTCAGTCGCCTGCAGTCTTCTCATCTCCACTGGCGGGTCAATGTCAGAATATCCTTTAAGCTAACCTTAGAAGGAAGTAAGAGAAGACGGATCAGGATAAGGAGAAGCCTTTACCTGCCTTCTGCATCTGGTCACCACCGTTTGCACCCCATGCATTTGCACCCTTAGCATCTTTTAATAACCCCTACATAAGGTAAGCACGATTTCAAGCCCAAAAATCTTCCTTGAATTTAGGATCAGCAAGTTTAGCTCTTAGCAGGCTGACCAGCATCCTGCGGATTTGAAGCGAAGTATCTGGAAGGAATACCAATATTCCAAGCATGCAAACCGTTAGAAAGTTTCTTTTTACTTCAACTTTCTTCAAGCAATCAGGACGCCAAACATCCAATGTCTGTTGAATGGCCCAGTCGTTCAAACCAGCATGCGCACCGAACTGAACGAAGTTAGCATCCTTAGAGATTTCTGTCATTGTACGGCCACCTAATTTATATAAATCAGGGTTTACCAGCACTGTCAAAGGTTGATCAAGGTGAACTTATCCGTGAAATCGGCTGAAGTCTTACCCTTACCACTATAGAATTGATGGCATTACCCGACTTCTGAAATCATTAATTACAGCACGAGAGTCAGGGGCGGCAAACTCTGACGACCATATTTCGTCCTTCTTAGTCTTTAGCTGCTGCCAGAAACCAGGCCAATCGTCTTTTTCAAAATCAGAGAGAGGTGCATTGAAGTACTGTGTCGGCACCATGGTAATAGAATAGATGTTGTCACCATGGTATGTCAGCTTAGCGAAATCAGATGAGTTATCACCATTGCCTTTATCCGGCTCTGTAGGCTGCCATGCCCATAGATACAGGTCGACACCCTCTGGGAAACCCACATCTGTTGCATCATAATAGAAGGTAACTTTTTCATCAGCAGTGTAAACCAGGTACTGTCCAACACTTAGGAGTTCCTACCTCTCGACCACCCGCGCTACATAGCAAGTGGAAGAAGGCATAATAATGTAAATAAAATTCTTCATAGCGCAACTATTCTACTGATTGCATTAGGTTATAAGTATAAGAAACATATGGGCTGACCGCTTGTGTTACGAGTTAACTTAAACTCAAGGATCTTGGTGTTTCCGGGAACCGTAGTAACAGTTAGCTTAGTATCCTTACTGCCATCGTTCAAGAAAATACGTGAAGCAGAGCCATTACTGTTAGTGAATTCGTTCTCCATGTGCCATGTACCACTGAGAGGCAGCAGTCTGGAGCTTTTCCTTCAACTGAGAAAGCTGATGCATTTCCTGTGCATCACGGCTTAAATTAATCACAAACGTATTGAAACCAGAAGATTTGTCAACGTCTTTGTAGTGCATTGGTTTCGTCTCGTCTGAGTAACGGAATTAACTACCCACTTTCCACCTATCTTTTCACAGTTAGTGTAATTTGCAGCATAAGCGCCATCATCAACAGTAGAACACCCTGTAACGAAATCGCACCTGTGAAAAACAGGGCACAACAAATAGCTACCAAAGATTGTTCATAGAGTATGTGTCTAGTTATCAAACGAGTTTTTCTGTTATCTTATTTCTCGTATTTGCAAAAGTAAGATTTTATTTACAGAAATTCGGGATTATAAGGTGAATATAACAGAATAATAAAGTCATGAAACATTAAGTAACTGATAATCAGTCATCATGCCAAATATAAAATAAAATATAACAAAAATGGGCTAAGTACTACTGAAAAATGATAAATCAACAGATAATGAATCTTGTAATAAAAGTCACTTTTAAGACCATAATATTACATAAAGAAAAAGAATTATAAAGGAAAACCGCTATGAGCTCAACATAACCTCTTATAAAAAGAAAAAGACCATCTATTTTACCGAAAAAGGCCACTGTTTTTGAGAGAAAAGGCCACCTTTAATCATATAAAAAGCTACCCTTAGTTACATAAAAGGTTGCCACTTTAGCAGTTATTAAAGGTATCTGAAGCTAGAGAGGATTAAAGTTTATATCTCCATGATGCGCTGTTCAAAAAGCTTGTTGTCCACCTTGGAACGATTCTTCACACGTGTCTTATAGGTGTTGATGGTGTGCACAGAATAATTTAAGAAGGAGGCAATCGCGGTCAGAGTCAGTGCAATTCCAGGCGTATCAAAGCAAAAATACGTATCTCGGTGGTCAGCCTTGAGGCGACTTCCGGTTCTTTTTGTCGATTTTCATCGGAATAATCCCATTGTATTTCTCAACAAAATGGGGGAATAGCTTTAGGAAGGTCTCATCAAAGTCGACGAACATGGACTTACGCTCGTCCACCAACTCCTCTTCCTTCAACGAAGAACGAATGTCCTCATAGCGGTGGAGGGCTATCTTGCGGTCGATTGCCTTGTAAAGTTTCTCCACCTTATTAATATATTCGGAATTGGCAAAGAACGATCTCCCGATGTATTCATCCTTGATGTTATTGATCTCTTCCAGCTTCTTGTTCTTCTCCTCCAACTGGCGGTTACGCTTGGCTATGGTGTTCTGTGCCCTTTCAGACGCCTCATCTGCTTCCTGATGACCCACAGGCTATAAGAGAGCAATAGCAGCAAGACAACAGCCAAAAGGGCTGCCAGGGCCACTGTATTGCGCTGTTTCTTGACGATACTGAACCTGTCTTGCTCTATAATTGGCAGGATGCTGCTCACTTCGATGACTCTTTGGCGAGCCCCGTAGAAGGTGGCATTGGATAACGACTGGCGTACATATTCCGTTGCACGCTGGATGTCTCCTATCTTATACAGCAAGCGGGCCAGGGTACAGAGGGCTGTAGTTTCCCTTGTAACACTCTCATTGTCATAGATAGCCGCCTGAGCAAGATAGAACATCGCACGATTGTCGTCCTTTTTGGACAGATAGATCCATCCCATGCAGGAGGTGATGATGGCCTTTGTGTGCTCTTCTATGTCATGCCTGTTCAGCAATTCGTTGAAAGTGTCCAGACAGGAAGCATACTGCCGGTTCTTCATTTGCTTCATTCCCAGTGAGTAAAGGTAGTCGGAAGAGTTTGGGATAAGGTAGGTCAATAGGGAATCCGTATACTGGTTACCCTTATTGACATACTGCTGCTGATAAGGCTCGGCATGTATATAGTCGGAATTATCATAGTTCAGGCGGGCTGCCGTCTTATAGTAAAGCATTCGGGAGTTCTTGGAACTACCTATTACATTTACTTTACCGAATTCATCGAAAGCCTCCTTGTATAAGCCGGCAGAAAGCAGACAGAACACAATGTCGCACCTTGCCTCAACCTCGTAATCGGGGTTCTTGGCCTGGTGGGCTATCTGCAAAAGATGATTTGCATAGACATAAGCCGAATCGTACTGGTAAGAGGAATACTCCTGAAAAAGTGTTTGGTAGTTGTCAAACTTCTCGCTGATGGAAGTAAAGTGTCTCTTGTCTTTTAAGTGTTTAATTTTAGCCAGCGTATTCTTCTCGAATTCAGCCTTATGAATAAGGCTGCTATCAAGCGATACGAGCATGTTTTTGGGATTTATATTATCGGCTTTCAGCTCGGTCGACGATATAAAACATATGAAAAACAGAAAAGTTCGAATAGTTATTCTCATTGCATAATGTTATATCTGTCCGTAAATCAATTATATCAGTTCTATGCAAAATTAAGGTATTTATGATAAAAACAAAAATATCGAATAGAAAAAGAATGATTTATTAGTGTTATAACTCAAAAGTTCCTCATTCCTCGCGGTAGTAAAGCATACGATGCCAATCAGGAAATCAAGATACCAACGACTGTTGAATCAGGCGATTACTCATTTGTTTTTCGTGTTACAGTTCAAACAAATAATCAATAAATACGTACAACAGCCACAAAAATAAAATAAAACTTGTACTGATAAAGATGAATAAAGGTTAAAACATTCTTGTTTTTAAATCTAAATACAATATCTTTTGCAACCTCGAGAGTTAAAATTAGAGTTTATACATAAAAACTAAAAATGATTATGAAAAAAGATTATGTTTTATGGTAGCTGCTTGTGCAGCTATGGTAGCTTGTAACAATGGCAAGACTACTGCAAACAATGAGGGTGCAGATTCATGCAGCTCAGGATTCAACTGCTGCTGCCGGAGACTCTGCTGTTTATGAAGGCCTGACACCTGCTGCTGATGTAGCTGGTATCAAGTATCGTGTTGCTTTGGCAAAGGATTCATCAAATGGTTTCAGCGTATCTGAGGCTTACATGAAGTCTGCTTCTGAGACTGATACTGTTTACAACTATACAGGTAAATATCAGGTTGTAGAGAAGGACGTTAAAGGGTAAGAAGAATACTTACTACCAGTTCGAGTTGGGTAAGGATAACAAGACCAACTTCCTCGTAGTAAACGATTCTACACTTCGTCTTGTTAACTCTGACTTTGAGGAGCCAGCAGTTAATACAAAGGATATGAACTACGACTTGAAGTTGAAGTAAGAAGAATCTGTAAACAAAAACATTAATATAAAAGGGCTTGCCAGGGGTTTATACCTTGTGCAAGCCCTTTTTACGTATGAGTAAGCTGATTCGTCTTTATCCCCAATCGGTCATAAAAGATGTTAGAAAAAATACTATACTACTCATTTGAGTATTATAAGAACTATTTCACTGAGGGCTATTGTCACGTCATTTTATTATGAGAATTGGTAAGAACGTGTTTTTGGCTTTCGCACCATTGGTGTTAAGGCTCCGCACGATGTGTGCTAAGGCTCCGCACCATTGGTGCGGAGCCTTACATCAATTGTGAGCAATGAGAAAAGTCGAGGCTTTTGTCGTTGTATATTTCTATGAAAACGCTAATGATTGGACAACGAGCGATGTTTATCAAGGCTGTACAAAAACTGCATAGCGTGACTTTTGATGCTCCTTATAGAAAACAGAAAATAGGGACACGTCTGTGTCCCTATTTTAATATTGCGATGTAGCAAAAATAATTTTATCTTCTTGCCATGAAGAAGCTTGTACCAGCTTGCATCTGGCGAACCTCATATACACCAGCTGCATCAAGTGTAACGTCTGCTGTCAAACCATTGTTGAGGAAAGTCTTTACAGAACCATCACCATTGAAGTGGATAACCTTCTGCTCCTTACCTTCAGCATTCATGTACCATGTGTTCTCTTGCTTGTTGTAAGTGAAGTAAAATACGCTACCATCTGGCTTTGTAATCTGATAACCATTCTCGAGATACTTTACTGCGTAAATCAAGCCATCGTCACCCTTGATGTTGCGTGTTTTACCAACGCGATTAGCAACAGGATTATCACCTGTCCAGAATTCAATACTGTTGAGTACGAGTGCATCAGCAGCACTACAGAATGCGTAGGCAGGAGAAATTACGAGGAAGATAATCTCATTGAGGAACTTAGACTTTGTAGCGTGCTTGTTCCACTTTGCAAGTTTGTTGAACAAAGCAAATGAACCTACACATGAACTCATGAGTGTTGCGCCAAGTAGGAGGGCAACCATAGACTTGATTCCTTTTTGTTTTCATAACTTTCAAATTAGTTTATTTGGTGAATATTAATCTATTATCACTAAGCGGTTTTAATTTATGTCTACAAAAATAACACTCTTATTTTTTTATTAATAGATAATTTTATTTTATGATATTGAATGTTTGACGTTTTTTTAACTTGATAAGTTAACATTTTTGACATAAGAGACGTTTTTGTTAACGCTTATTTAATCCTGAGTCGGTTATTAGAGCCTGAATATATTTTGTTTTATTATCGAGCAGATTGGCTGTCTTTTGGGTGCAGGCGTAGCGGGCTACGTCAAGTTATAAAGACAGACAAGATGACGATAAGAAAAATAAAAGATGTTAGGAAACAATGCCATAGTTATAAAAACTATACATATTGTGGTCTAATAACCGATTTGGGTTTAATTTAGTCAGAGGTCTGTTTACCAATTACTCGACAGAGTTTCATTACTTCTTCTTCGAATAATTCTTTGTTAATGGCTTTTCCCTTTAGGACGGAGCGATAGTTATAGATGGTCTGTGGAGAGTAGAATAGTAGGGTCGGCTATTTCGGCACTTTCCTTTACACCTAATCGGATGAGTGCCATAATACGCTGTTCGGTAGTAAGTTCATCGCTACTTTTGTTCTGAATTTGGCCTTCTGGTATGAGTAGGTTATTCAACTCTTCTGTAAAACCTGGATAGAGATCGAGGAATGCCTTGTCAAAACGAGATAGAAAGGTTGTAGCGTCTTCCTCTGATAATCGTTCTGATGAAAGCTGACTAAGCAATTCTGTTGTTTGGTTGGCTTTTATCTTTCTCTTTACCAATGTCTGTTGTTTTTTCAGTCGAGCAATATACTTTGCACAAAGGTCAATATACAATTTTGCTAATCTCTCGCGTTTTCGGTTGGTATCGACAAGTAACGCATTGAGGTCGTGTAGCTTTGTGTTCAGCTCTTTTTTTGTTGTCGTATTCAGTTCTGAGAGTTGGTTGTTATTCTTTTGCAATTCCTGCTGCTGAAGACTAAGACGTTTAGTCTGTTTTACAATATAAAAGACTGCGAAAAGCAGGAAGAGCAGAAGGAGTGAGATGACTATGATTGCGGTCATCTGCACTTTATTACGCTGGTTGAGGGTCTGCTGGTAACTGCTAACAATTACTGGTAGCTTGCTTGATATTTCAATAATGCGGAGTCTGTTATTATAGAAATGTGCATCCTCGAGTGCTGTCTGAATATATTGTTGAGCAAGGTCAAGCTCATCTTTGTTGTGTTCAAAGATGTACATCGCCAAGTTTTGCAGTGCAAAGTTCTCCATCGTACAGTTCTCTATATCTGCAATACTCGACAATAAAAGGAACTCTTCTTGTTTTTCAGCATTTCCCTCATTGCCATAACTTCCAGAGAGGGCAAAGCACGACATGGCATAGAATCGGGAGTTTTGGGGTAACTGTTTTATGGCTTTAATGTAATGTACACGTGCAACTTGAGGATTATTCAATACAAAAACAGCGTATTCACCGAGGTAATACTCGTAGCTTTTATCGGTTTCATCGCAAAAAGGCATAGCTTTCTTAAGATAGTCTTGTGCCTTTAATCGGTGTGTTGGCGTGTAGGTTTTATCGTTACAGAAGTCTGCCCAATAGGTGTGAATACGGAAGAGTGAGAAGTAATAATCAAAGCGTTGTGCCTTGTCAAGAACCGTTGTGTCAACCTGTTCTATTTCATGAATAGCCTCACTATACAAGCCACCAATGGATAATAGTTCTGCTTTACTTATGAGATTACTATTGTAATAGTAGGTGTTCTGTGTTTCTTGTGCAAGTTGGATACCTTTGTTTAGGTATGTCATTGCGGAGTCAAATTGGAAGACATAGTATTCTTCAGATAGTTGTTCGTAGGTCTGTAGGCGTTTAAGCGTGTTCTCGCTGTTTGTGAGATTCTTCTTTAGTCGGTTGATATCTTTATTTTTATTGTCTATAAGTGTATTGCGCTGCTCCAACAAATTGTCTAACTTTTGTCGTAGCTGTTGTGTCTTACTACCAGCAGATAATGTCATTGGCAGTAGTAAGAAGAGTATATATAATAAGCTTCTTTTCATCGTTTAATTACTATTGAGTACAAAGATAATACTTTACTTGGAAATAGAGGATATCTACTTCGATAAATTATTATTATTATTTAAAAATATTGATAATAAGTTGTTTGTGATTAATAACAACGTCTTTCATCTACTTGAGTACTACTATTGACGATTACTTCAACTCTTTTTACTATCTTTTGCATAAAATCAAATAATTACTCTTGCAATCTTTAAATAGAAATTATAATCATTTTTATACTTTAACAAAAACAATGAAGAAAACCAATATTGCCCTTATTGGGCTACTAATGGGGTGGGCAAGCATTGCGAATGCGCAGACTGTAAAGTCTCCTAACGGTAATGTTGCAGTTACTTTCTCATTAACAGGAAATGGAGTGCCTACTTATGAGATGACTTATAAGGGTAAGGCTGTTGTAAAGCCTTCGCACTTAGGTTTGGAGTTAGCTAAAAACAAGCACGCCAGCAAAGGTATGGAAGAAACCAGTCTTATGGATGGTTTCGAGAAGACAGGTACCAAGACAACAACTTTCGATGAGACTTGGAAACCTGTTTGGGGTGAAACCGCTACGATCCGTAATCACTACAATGAGTTGGAGGTAGACCTTAATCAGCCAAGCAGCAAGCGTAACATTGTTATCCGTTTCCGTGTTTATGACGATGGAATGGGCCTTCGTTACGAATTTCCACAGCAGCCTGAACTGAACTACTTTGTTATAAAGGAGGAGCATACACAGTTTGCTATGGCTGGCGATCACACCGCATGGTGGCTTCCTGGAGACTATGACACACAGGAGCAGGAGACACAAGAATCAAAGCTTTCTGAAATCCGTAAGCGTTTTCATGATGCTGTAAACTGGGATAATTCATCGGTTTCAGTATTCTCAGAAACAGGTGTTCAGACCTCTTTACAGATGAAGTCTAATGATGGTCTGTACATTAATATTCACGAGGCAGCATGTGCAAACTATGCTACAATGCACTTGAATCTGGACGATAAAACAATGACCTTCGAGTCATGGCTTACTCCTGACGCTACTGGTTTGAAGGGATTCATGCAGACTCCTTGCGAAACTCCTTGGCGTACGGTGATGGTTAGCGATGATGCACGTGATATGCTTGCTAATAACCTCATCCTCAATCTTAACGAACCTTGTAAGATTGAAGACACTTCATGGATTCATCCAACCAAGTACTGTGGCGTATGGTGGGAGATGATTGCTGGTGGTAAGCCTTGGGCTTATACTGATGAATTTAGTTCAGTAAAGCTTGGTGAGACTGATTATGCACATGCAAAGCCAAATGGTCGTCACCCTGCTAACACCGCAAATGTGAAGAAATACATCGACTTTGCTGCTGCTAACGGCTTTAGATCAAGTATTGGTAGAAGGTTGGAACATCGGTTGGGAAGACTGGTTCGGTCACTGGAAAGACTATGTGTTCGACTTTGTTACTCCTTATCCAGACTTTGATCTGAAAGGCTTGAATGAGTATGCACACTCTAAGGGCGTTAAATTGATGATGCATCATGAGACTTCTTCAAGTACACAGAACTATGAGCGTCACATGGAAGATGCCTATAATTTGATGAATAAGTATGGTTATGATGCAGTGAAGACAGGCTATGTAGGGTGACATTATCCCACGTGGTGACCACCACTATTCACAGTCAATGAACAATCATTATCTCCATGTTGTTAAGGAAGCTGCTAAGCATCATATTATGGTGAATGGACATGAAGCAACTCGTCCTACAGGTCTTTGTCGTACATGGCCTAACCTTGTTGGTAACGAGTCAGCACGTGGAACAGAGTATGAAGCATTCGGTGGTAGTGATCCTAACCACACTGTTATCCTTCCATTTACTCGTCTTCAGGGCGGACCAATGGATTATACCCCTGGTATTCTTGAGACTCAGCTCTCAACATGGTGTGATAATAAGAGCTATATTCACACAACTCTCGTGGGTCAGCTTGCACTTTACGTAACGATGTATAGTCCACTTCAGATGGCTGCTGACCTTCCTGAGAACTATCAAAAGTATAATGATGCTTTCCAGTTCATTAAGGATGTAGCTTGCGACTGGGATGATAGCCGTTATCTTGAGGCAGAGCCAGCACGTTATATCACAGTTGCTCGTAAGGCAAAAGGCACTAACAACTGGTTTGTAGGAGGAAAACTGGTATTGCGCCACACCTTAGTGTTCTCAAACTTGACTTCCTTGATAAGGGGCGTAAGTATGAGGCAACCATCTATGCAGATGCTAAGGATGCTGATTACGAAAAGAATCCAAAGGCTTACACCATTACTAAGCGCACTGTCAAGAAGGGTGATGTCCTCAAAGCTTCAGCAGGTTCGTGGAGGTGGTTTTGCCATCAGCTTGAAAGCACTTTAAGCCATTGGTTTTATCGGTATTAACCGATATGAATATTATATAAGATAGAAATGCCGCAGGGAAACGTTATCGCTTAGAAAATCAAAGGGTTATATTCTTTGAAAGATGGCCTACGTTCCTCTGCGGTTATTCTGTTTCTTATATGAAGCGTCTTACTTACTTATATTACGACATACTAAAACCATTAATTGTAACGTTACATAAGAGATGATATCATGTCCCAAAATAAGAATGAAGCAAATGAAGAGAATTGCAATCATCTGTGTAATATTATGTACGCCATTACTTATTAATGCACAGGCCCAAATACCAACACTTGACGATCTCGACCATGAGATAGCCATGTCATCCCAGTATGACAAGCAATATGAAGATGTTATCCGCAGTGTAAAGAAACAACTTCATACCGCTAAGAGCATGGAAGCTCGTTACGAATTGTCCGACAAGCTATTTAATCTTTATACATCCTATTCTGTTGATTCTGCCATTGTTTATGCCCTAAAAAAGCAGAATATAGCAAAACAAATGGGTAGTCAGACTAAGGTTAATGATGCTAAACTTAATCTTGCTTACCTTATGATAAAGGGTGGACAACTCAAAGATGCAAGCGATATTATTAATTCTATTCCTCGGAATGAGATTAATAAAGATTTGTCCTTCTACTATTTCTCCACTCGTAAGACTCTTTTCAGCACACTTGCGGAAGGCTCTTTGACCGATTGGCAGAGAAATAACTATCAGCATTTAGCGAAGATAAGTAACGATTCCATCGTGGATAACAATGCTTCTCCTGATAGTTGGTCACGTGCAGAACAGTTTGTCAATCGCCATCAGTATGAACAAGCTAAGAAGATTCTTCTTGATGCCTATCAAAAATTAAAGCCAAGCGATCGTCAGATGGCATTTGTTACTTTTGCCCTTGCTGACATCTATGGTAGAGAGAAGAATGTTGAAGCTCAGAAACAATATCTTATAGCTGCTGCTATTTCCGATATTCGTAACTCTGTAAAGGAGTATCTTGCTCTACAGCAGTTGGCTGTAATCCTCTTTGAAGAAGGCGATACAAAGCGTGCCTATGCTTATATGGGACATGCGATGAATGATGCTGTCTTCTGTAATGCACGACAGCGTACGACTGCAATAGCTGACGTATGGCCTGCTATTGAGAAATCGCATGAGCGTGAAACAAAGAGTCGTACACTCATGCTTATAGCTATCATTGTTGTTATCAGCTTGTTATCTGTTGTCCTATTCGTTATGATTATCTATACGCGTCGTCGCGTAGTAGAATTGCGTGCTATCCGTGCACGTCTCTCCAACACTAACGAATTGCTGAAAGAGTCAAATAATATTAAAGACGAGTATATTACCCGCTTCCTCACTGAATGTTCTGCTTATATCGACAAACTCGATACCTATCGTAAGCAGATTTATCGTCTTGTCACTGGAAATAAGCGTACGGAACTACTCAATACGTTAAAATCACAAGAGGTGATTGATCGTGAGTTAGAGTCTTTCTACTCCAGCTTCGATGAAACTTTCCTTGGTCTTTTCCCAAACTTCGTAGATGATTTCAACGCATTACTCAAACCAGACGAGAAGATTGTTCCTAAACAGTCTGGTCATCTCTCTACCGATTTACGCATCTTTGCGCTTATTCGTCTTGGCGTAAAAGAGAATGAGCTTATCTGCTCCTTCCTTCGTTGTTCAAAGGCAACGGTTTATGCTTATCGTTCCCGTGTTCGTTTGAAGTCGATAGACCCAGATAATTTCGATGAAATGGTACTAAAATTATAGTTATCTGTATTTCTTTCTATAATTCATAGAATGCAAAAGAATATTCATGTGCGAAAAAAATCAATGTTCTTATATATTGATCTTTCGCACGTCTTATTTTTTTAATTGTCGTTATTGATTTCCCTTGTGCGAATTTACTTTTATATACTCAAAAAGCCATCTTTCTACTTCAAACTTTGTTAACTCCCTTTCGTTATTATTTTATTGATTTCATCGGTATAAATCCATTTTGTTAAAAATATTATGATTAACAGTTAGATGTACTATTAATAGCTTGATTTCTTTTGATAAACTCTAATTAGCTTTATATCTTATTTAGATTATAGATTGTTTTTCTGTAACTTGTTGTCTATTTGTGTAATAGACTTTTTTTATAGCTTGTATTTACTGTTTTATAAGTTTAATGAATAATTTATTTGTTTATCTTTGTAACAGTTTCTCTGTTTTATATTGTAAATTAAGAATGACTCTTAATTTATTAAATAATCAGGAAATGAAAGCTTTGTTTTAAGGATGATAATGCAAAGATTGAGGTTGGAGAAGTGGTATCTATTTAATAGGGGATAAACTGAAATTCTATATTAACCTAAAGAATGAATGTTGCCGTATAAGGCACATTAATAATAACTAAAAAACAAACACCATGAGATTAAAACGATTGATTATCCTGTGTCTCACGCTGTCGTCAGCAGCGATGTTATTTGCTGATGACTTTGTTTATGACAACCTTAAGTACATTACAAACTCCGACAATTCGGTGACTGTAGTAGATGGAAAGAGGGCGAGTGGAGAGGTAATTATTCCTTTTGACGTTCGCAACAAAAACAAAGTTTATGTTGTTACAGCTATTGAGCACAATGCCTTTGAAGGTAACAACTCTATTACTGCTGTGACAATCCCAAATTCGGTTAGTACCATTGGCTACAGTGCATTCAATAGTTGTAAGAGTTTACGACGAGTGATGGACGCCTCACGTGTCACCGAGATGCAAGGCTATGAGTACACTGATTGTACGAATCTAACCTCTGTAACCTTATCAGGAGCGCTTCAGAAGGTAGGTTATCGTTCTTTTGCTGGTACTGCTTTGACACGTCTTGTCTTACCAGCAAGCATGAAGGAGATTGGTAGCAGTGCTTTTGAAGATTGCCACCAACTGAGCAGTGTAGAGTTTAATAAAGGTCTTCAGGCTATAAAGGACCATGCTTTTAAGAATAGTGGTTTGGTTTCTTTAGAACTTCCTGAGGGCATAAAGGAGATTGGAGAATGGTCTTTTGAAGGCTGTTCGGCTTTGAAATCGGTTCATATTCCTGTGTCAGTATCCGCATTAGGAACGGGTGCTTTCTATTTTTGTTCAGCCTTAGAGTCAATTGTTATTCCAGCTTCTCTAACAACTTTCAACGACAGAACCTTCAATGGATGCCGTTGTTTGTCTTCCGTTTATTACTTAGGCAGCAGTTGTCCGAGCCTTGGGCAGTACACTTTTGCTGATGTATCTACTGATTTTGGCTTCTATGTAAAGCCATCGGCATTGTCTGTTTTGCAAGGAATAGCCTATGTCTCTGACAAGGTGAAGGATAGTTTTTCTTATCAGCAAGTTAGTAAGTACACCACCTTCTCTCGTCCTTTTGATGTCGATTTTACATCTACTAAAGGGCTGAAAGCTTATATCGCAAAGGAAAGTAATGGGAGAACTTCTGTTTCTTTGACACCGGTGACTTCTGTAAGTGCAGGAACTGGCCTTATTATAGAAGCTGTACCTAACACTATTTATCAGCTCCGTATGGCTGATAATGCAGTCCATTATGATGATAATGCTCTTCGTGTTTCAACTGGAGAAACAGTTGGTGCAACAACATTAAAACTAAAAGAAGATATCACTTCTCTATATGCTCCTGTAGAACTAACAACTGATAAGGTACGTTATGAGCCTGAGTCCACGGTTCGCTTCACATCAAAGTATCTTCTTCCTGCTAATGCAAAAGTGCGTTACTTACATGGTAACACTGTTATAAAAACCGATGAAATCGGTGAAAAACAAAGTTGGTCTTGGAAGGTTCCAGCACAGAATTTTACTGGCTATCTTGCTGAAATCTATGTTGCTGATGGTATTGCCGAGCAGACACTTGCCACGATTGGTATTGATGTTTCTACCGAATGGGGCCGCTTTCCACGCTATGGTTTCGTCTCACACTATGGCTCTGATAAGACTGTTGAGCAGGTTAAAAAGGAAGTAGATATGCTTAATCGTTACCACATGACTGGCGTTCAGTTCTATGACTGGCAGTGGCAACATCACAAACCAATTCCTGAAGGCGCTTCACAATGGAAGGATGTTGGCTTACGCGATGTCTTCAAATCTTCTATAGAAAATTATATTACCAAGCTACATGAGGTTGGAAGTAAGTGTATGTTCTATGATTTGCTCTATGGTGTAACGGGTAATATTGTCGATGGAAAGCCAGAAAAACCTGCAAATCTTGACGGAAAGGATGGTGTTAGCAGTGATTGGGGCTGGATAGACCTACATGAAAAGAAAGGGGGTGGCTATGACCTTCATCAGGTACAGTATCCTTTAGGTTCATGGCCAAGTATCTATGTGATGAATCCTGGCAATCAGGATTGGGTGAACTACCTCTCTAAAGAAATAAAGAAGGTATATCAGCATCTTAAATTTGATGGTTATCATATTGACCAATTAGGTCGTCAGCGTGAGGCTTATTATATCAATCTGCAGAGCAAGACAGAAGATGGTCAGAAGGTTTATACTGGTGGGGACCGCCGTGATACTCACGACTTTGAAGGCTATTATGCAAACTTTATCAATCGTATGAAATCCGATAGTAAAGACAAGTCCCTTGTTATGAATGCTGTTTCAAACTTTGGAGGACCCAAGATAGTTGGTACAGGTAACGTTGAATTCGGCTATAATGAGATGTGGGGTGATGACGATTATCTGTGGAACTACCGTAAAATCATACAGGACAATCGTCGTAATAGTGGTAAGAATACCTTTAATACAGTCTTTGCTTCTTATCTGCACTGTCGCAATGGTAAGGAAGGTCAGTTCCATACAAGCAGTGCTTTGTTTGGTAATGCTACTATTTTCGCACTTGGCGGTTCCCGTATTGAGTTGAGTGGTGACCATATGCTGTTTACAGAGTATTTTCCTGATAACGCCCGAAAGATGTCAAATAAGTTGCAAAGGTCAATCATCCACTATTATGATTTCCTTGTTGCCTACGAAAACTATTTGCGAGATGGTAATGCAGAAACCTCTGTTAATTTAACAATGGATGGTGTTAATGTTGCAGCATGGGATTTATCAGAACCCGGTCTAACAAAAGAGAAGAATGAATTTCAGACGATTGGGCCAAAGCCTTATTGTGTAAATACTTACAGCACTACGAAAGGTAATGTAACAGCTATCCAGCTACTTAATTACAGTAATGTGTCAAGAGACAACTTTAATGTTCGTGATTTAAAGGAGACAATGCCAGAGCCAAATGTTTTGCTTAATAAGAAGATAGTTCTTGACGATTCTACTTCTGTATCACGTATATGGGTAGCAAGTCCTGATTGTTTCGGTGGTGCACCACAAAGAAGTAGTTTTCACTCAGAATAATGGTAAGGTGATATTTACTCTTCCTTCTTTAGAGTATTGGACTATGGTCGTTGTTGAGCATGGTCATAAGGCGGATAACAGTGCATCAGAGCTTCGGAACTATATTCTACGTGGTGATTCTTTTATAGAGGCATCAAACAACACTGTACCAGCAGGTCAAGCGTATCTCTCTTTTCCTGCTACTATAGGGAAAACTTTGCAGCCATCGTTACCTTTGATTCCTGTTACTGCTGGGATTACCAATGTAACTGATAACGGACGTGAAGATTATTATACCGTTTCTGGTGTCAAGGTTGATAAGCCTGTGAAGGGGATATATATTCATAAAGGAAAAGAAACTGGTAAAAAGTAATTAGCACTGATTCTGTATCCCCCCAATTGGTTATTAGTAATTTTCAAAGCCTTTGAATGGCAAGTTCCTAATGATTGATGGGGGATAGTATTTAGATAAGGTTTTGAAAAATTATTACATAAATTCATATAAGGCATCTATAGATAAGGATAGAAAGACGCATAAAAACTTGGGTTTGTAATTAGCAGCAAATCAGTTAGTTATAAAAGTGGTACAAGAAAAAGGTGCTTAATTGGACTTCAAAAGGGCGTTAGTAAGACTCAAAAGGGCGTCTTTTGCAAGTCAAATTAGGGCATCTTTTAGAAGCTAAAAGACATATTTATTTTTGAACTGCGTGAAAATAGTTTACAAGAATCATGGTTAATTATATGGATGTAATATTCTGCTAAGTACATATATACTTGAGTTCGGGATAAGTTTAGCATGAAAAAAGTTCCAACTGCCTTGATTTTTCCACATACACTGGCAGTGCCTCTGGCTTGTTCTCAAAGAAGCAGTATGCTGTAAGGGCAGAACACAAGTTCATGATAAAGTTGTGTATCGAGCGGTGTCTTGAGTGAACAAGGTTGGCTTTGTTCTTGAGTAGTTCGTTAATGCACTCGATAATGTATCTTTTCCTCAGCATGATCTTGTCCCACATAGGCATCAGTTTGTTCTTCATCTTAGCCTTGAGCCCATGAACGAGTTGGATACCTTGACTGAACAGGCTCTCAAAGAGTTCCTGCTTGATGTATCCTCTATCAGCAAAGATCTTCCCAAATAAGACCTTTGCAAATACCGTCCATACCCTGCTATCTCTGTCATCCACATTTGCTCCTGTAAGACAGAACGTTATCACTTCACCAGAATCATTGCATAGCAGGTGCAGCTTGAATCCATGACACCAGCCCATGGTACCCTTTCCGTCCTTGGCGAGGCCGGCAAAGACTTTGTTGTAATATCGTCGTACATTGTGACATACGGGTATCATTGTGCTGTCAACGAATGTTATACCTGTACACTTACCGAAGGCATAGAGCTTGATGAACAGCATCATCTTAAAGAACACTCTTGGCATGAGTTCAAATAATACTCCTTGAAATTGCGATATGCGCCGAAATGATAGCATACCAAAATGGTCATAATCTCACTTTCCGAGAGTCTGCCCTTGCGGTTTCGGTAGCGTTTGCCGTCACTGTTATGGGACGGTAGACGCAGGTTTTTCGCTAATTCGGCACTCAAATTCTTATCAAACTCGTCGATTATACAGAAAATTTCAGTAACTTTGTCCTTGGTAATCATCGTTCAAAAATCTTGTAATCTATTGATTATCACCTATAAAGATACGAATTTTTGATGAGATTATCAACTTTTACAAGCCTTTTCTTATCCCGAACTCGCGTATCCATGAGCT
>BNJU01001496.1_pt1 | contig 138619 bp, 169 predicted proteins | sample 8539281 | NCBI WGS metagenome assembly BNJU01 (sample SAMD00202456, study PRJDB9452) | human saliva metagenome | isolation source: human saliva | place: Japan | reverse complement strand
GTCGAGTCTGCCTGCGTCCTGGTAGGCGCTGGCGAGGTTGTTGCGTGAGGCCAGGGTGTGGGGGTGGTCGGGGCCCAGGAGGCCTTCGAGGTCCTTGAGGTTCTGCTCGTACAGGGTGATGGCTTCATTGAGTCTGCCTGCGTCCTGGTAGGCGCTGGCGAGGTTGTTGCGTGAGGTGAGGGTGTAGGGGTGGTCGGGGCCCAGGAGGCCTTCGAGGTCCTTGAGGTTCTGCTCGTACAGGGTGATGGCCTCGGTGAGTCTGCCTGCGTCCTGGTAGGCGTAGGCGAGGTTGAGACGTAAGGTGAGGGTGTCGGGGTGGTCAGGCCCCAGGATGCGGGTGCGGTCTTCGAGGGTCTGCTCGTACAGGGTGATGGCCTCGGTGAGCCTCCCTGCGTCCTGGTAGGCGTAGGCGAGGTTGTTGCGTGAGGTGAGGGTGTAGGGGTGGTCGGGGTCCAGGAGGCCTTCGAGGTCCTTGAGGTTCTGCTCGTACAGGGTGATGGCCTCATCGAGCCTGCCCGCATCCCGGTAGGCGCCGGCGAGGCTGTTGCGTGAGGTGAGGGTGTCGGGGTGGTGGGGTCCCAGGATGCGGGTGCTGTCCTCGAGGGTCTGCTCGTGCAGGGCGATGGCCTCATCGAGCCTGCCGGCATCCCGGTAGGCGTTGGCGAGGTTGTTGCGTGAGGCCAGGGTGCTGGGGTGATCGGGGCCAAGGGTGTCGCCCGCCCGCGTAACAGAATCAGTGAGAGTAAGTGCCAGTTGTGGCATCCCAAGGTCGGCTGCATTCCGTATCGTCGTTGCGAGTAATGCGACAAAATCTGGATCGGAAAATAATGGGCGAGAGTGGCCTTGAGATGTGACCGCACCTATTTGTTCAACGAGATTTCGTGTTTCCTGTCGCCGCTGTTCAAAATTAGCTAGTTGGCCTATGTTAATCTTGTCGAGGATGGTTGTTGCGTATATGCATGCTTTGTTAAATTTTCCTTGATCGCTCAGGTAGGTTTCGCGGTAAACTTGTCCTTGAAGGCGGTGAATGATGGTCTTATCGCTGTCGGTGGACTCTTGAAGGATGGATGATCTCTTCAGGAATGATAGGGTGTCGTGAACTGCGTCGGAGTCGTTGTTGACTGCTAGAAGCCAATGAGTCGGCACTCCGGAAGCAGCCAGGAGAGACAGTGTGCCAAGGAGCGATATAGCGATCTTCTCCTGCTGAGGGTGCGTGGCTCTGATCTGCTCCAGGACCTGTTCGTATGCCAGGAATAGAGCGATGCTGACGGCATCCGGGTAGTCATCGCCCTCGAGGCGGTTGATGCTTGACTCGAGCGGGTGATTGCTCAGCCTCTCAAGATAGTTGGATAGGGAGTACCGCCCTGACTTAGCTGTTGCGGCCGCTTGGGTTACGGCAACGGGGAGGTCGCCAAGCGCGTCCGCGATTCGGTCGGCTGCGTCGCGGTGAGCGTCGCCGGTGCGTCCACAGAGGAGAGTGATCGACTGCTCGCGATCGAAGACGCCAACCGTCAACGGCAGCCATCCCAAACTGTCCCAGTCGAGGTGGCGCGTTGTGGTGATGATGACCCGGATTCCGCTGCCCTCGGGAGTGATGCCCTTCAGGTCGTCGAGATTCTCCACGTTGTCGAAGACGAAAAAGCGGTCCGCCGCATCTGCTGAGCGTAGCTGATCCAAGAAGCGCCGAATAATAGTCTCCGGAGGGATATCCTTCGGTGCATCGATACCAATGCGCAGTGCGAGCTCGTAGAGATCGGCAATGAGTTCTTTACGTGAGGCTGCATGGATCCACGCGACGATGGGCCAGCCCGCGTCCTCGCACTTGGCTGCAACCGCAGCGGCCAGCTGAGTCTTGCCGCTCCCTCTCATTCCCGTCAGCACTGTACGAGGCTCGGCGCGAGTGAAGATGGCGTCGAAGAGCTCGTCCTGCCCCTCTCGCTTGATGAAGCCCACGGTGACCTTGGGGCGGCTGCCGAAGCGAATCCGTGTGGGTGAGGTGGATTGTCCGCGCGGGATTGCGCCATGGATCTCCTTGATATCCGTCGCCATAGCCCCCAGCAGTCCGTGAGTCTCTGCCTGCCCCTCCAGCAGTTGTTCCTGCCCGGCAAGTAGCTGATCTTGGCCTGCGAGCAGCTGCTTGAGCGCGGCGATGTCGAAACCGCGTGAGCCTGGTGCGAGATGGATGAACTCTTCGGCGACGATGCGGGTCAGGTCATCGAAGAAGGGTTCGGCTGCTGCCTCGACGTTCTGGCGGCGGCCGGCCGTACGCCGTCGGAGGTAGGCCTCGAAGTTGTCCGGGAACCGCACCGCCTCAATGACTGTGGCGTCGTCCCCGCTGAGCTCCTTGAGCGCCACCTCCATCTCAGTGACGGCCCCGGCCAGGGCGGATTGAGTGGCTCCGGTCCGCTTGTACCGCTCGCTGGCGTCATCCACCTGCTTCTGAAGCCGGGCCTTGATGGACGCCTCCAGCGGATTCTCCTGTCCACCTCGAGCCTGCATCAGGCTCCATATGCTGCGCCATGTGTTGACGGCCTCGCCAGGCAGCGATGCCGCGCTGCTCCACGAAGGATCGACGGCTACAGCGGCTCCACGCATGAGCAGCCCGGTGATGCTGGCAGACAGGACAGCGAGGGAGAGGGGATCGGCCATGTCTCTATCGTACAAGCGGTCAGCGGTGCCGAAACAGAATTTTCACGACATTTACTGACTCGGTGGTGACGAGCTCGACGAGGTGGTCGGCGAAGGCGGCATGCGCGTCATCGAGCACACGCCCGTGGAAGGTGCGCCCCAGGTGCCAGTCGGAAGTGTGGAGGATCCGCATGCCGACACTGTCTCACAGCCCACCGACATCAAAGACTGCGCCTTGTGGCGGTCAGTCGCCGGTCTCCTGGTCCAGTCCTCCTCGGTGCCGTCCTGTTCGTCCTCTGAGCCCGACGGCGTCTCGAAGAGTTTCTCCGCATCCTCGATTCTTCCTGTGGCGCGATAGGCCTCGGCGAGGTTGCTGAGGGAGGCGAGAGTGTGGGGGTGGTCGGGGCCCAGGAGGCCTTCGAGGTCCTTGAGGTTCTGCTCGTACAGGGTGATGGCTTCGTTGAGTCTGCCTGCGTCCTGGTAGGCGCTGGCGAGGTTGAGGCGTGAGGTGAGGGTGTGGGGGTGGTCGGGGCCCAGGATGCGGGTGCGGTCTTTGAGGTTCTGCTCGTACAGGGTGATGGCTTCGTCGAGTCTGCCTGCGTCCTGGTAGGCGTAGGCGAGGTTGTTTCGTGCCTGGAGGGTGTGGGGGTGGTCGGGGCCCAGGAGGCCTTCGAGGTCCTTGAGGTTCTGCTCGTACAGGGTGATGGCTTCGTCGAGCCTGCCGGTGTCCAGGTAGGTGACTGCAAGGTTGTTGCGTGAGGTCAGGGTGCTGGGGTGGTGGGGTCCCAGGATGCGGGTGAGGTCGATGAGGGTCTGTTCGTACAGGGTGGTGGCCTCGTCGAGCTTGCCCGCGTCGTGGTAGGTGACTGCGAGGTTGTTGCGTGAGGCCAGGGTATCGGGGTGGTCGGGGCCCAGGATGCGGATGCGGTCCTCAAGGTTCTGTTGGTGCAGGGTGATGGCTTCGTTGAGTCTGCCTGCATCCTGGTAGGCGTTGGCGAGGTTGTTGCGTGAGGCCAGGGTATCGGGGTGGTCGGGGCCCAGGATGCGGATGCGGTCCTCAAGGTTCTGCTCGTACAGGGGGATGGTTTCATCGAGCCTGCCCATGTCCCGATAGGCATCGGCGAGGTTGTGACGTGAGGCCAGGGTATCGGGGTGGTCGGGGCCCAGGATGTGGATGCGGTCCTCAAGGTTCTGCTCGTACAGGTGGATGGCGTCGTTGAGTCTGCCGGCAGCCTGGTAGGCGTTGGCGAGGTTGTTGCGTGAGGCCAGGGTATCGGGGTGGTCGGGGCCCAGGATGCGAGTGCGGTCTTTGAGATTCTGCTCGAGTAGGATGATTGCCTCCTCGAACCTGCCCACCTCTTGGTAAGCGCCAGCGAGGTTGTTGCGGAAGGTGAGAGTTCCGGGGTGGCTGGGCCCGAGAATGCGTTTAGAATCCTCGAGGTTCTGCTCATACAGAATGATTGCCTCCTCGAGCTTGCCTACCTCTTGGAGAGTGCCTGCGAGATTATTGCGTGAGGTTAGGATGTCGGGGTGATCGGGGCCCAGAATGCGGATGCGATCAGCGAGGATTTTCTCGAACAGGGAGGCGGCATCTTCGATATTGCCGCTGTCTCGGCTGGCATTAGCGAGGGTGTTGAGTGAGGCCAGGGTGGTTGGATGTGTGTCTCCAAGTAGTTTTCTGGAGTACTTGAGATTCTGCTGTACTAACTTGACAGCCTTTTCTATGTGTCCTTCTAGTAGGTAGGCATCAGCGAGGCTGTTACGTGACGCGAGGATGTCAGGGTGGTCTAACCCTAAAATGTCGCTAGCTTTAGTGAGTGGATTAATGAGGGTGAGTGCAATCTGATGCATGCCGAGTCGCCAGGCATTTTGAAGGGCTCTCGCGAGTATTGTGGCGATGGTGGGGTCAGCAAATAAAGGAAGTGAGTATTCTTGGGAGGCGATGATGCTTAGCTGTTCGATGAGGTTCTGCGTCTCTTGTCGTTCTCTGTCTAGAATGTCTTCAGTGTGTGTGCTAATGCTCTCCAGCACATGAATTGCCATGGAAACAGCTGTGTTCAGCTCTGTTTTCGTGCTGAGATGGTTCTCTCTAAAAACTCGCCCTTGAAGTTGATGGATTAGAGCCTTCTTGCCGTCTGATGAGATTTGGCACACCGAGGAGTTCAATAGTGCACTGAGAGACTTCTTGGCGTTCTCTGTGTCGTTATAATCTTCCAGCCAGGTGATGGGTACTCCCGGTGCGGCGAGTAGGGATAGCGTGTTCATCTGATGGAGTGATAATTTCCCCTGCGTGGAGTTCTTTTTCTTGATGCTGTCTATTGTCGCTTTGCATGCAAGCCATAAGGCTGTGCTGATTGCTTGTGGGTAATGTTCACCTTCTTGCTTATCGATAGTGGCTGCTAGTGGAAAGTTGTTCAGTCTGCTGAGGTATTCAGTGAGGGTGTATCTCTCATTGTGGGCTGTCGTGGCGGCTTGTGTTATGGCGACGGGGAGGTCGCCAAGAGCCTCTGCGATCTGGTCCGCCGCATCGCGGTGAGTGTCGCCAGTGCGTTCGCAGAGGAGAGTGATCGACTCATCTCTTTCAAAGACGCCGACTGTGATTGGGTGCCATCCGAGACTGTCCCAGTCAAGGTGACGTGTGGTGGTGATGATGACCCGGACTCCTTTACCTTCAGGGGTGAGGTGTTTCAGGTCGTCAAGGTTTTCTACGTTGTCGAAGACGAAGAGGTTGTCTGCCGCATCTGCTGAGCGTAGCTGATCTAGAATACGCCGAACGATGATCTCTGGAGGCGTATCCTTCGGTGCGTTGACGCCGCTCCGCAGTGCGAACTCGTAGAGATCGCCAATAATATCCTTGCGTGAGGCTGCGTGGATCCATGCGACGATGGGCCATCTCTCGTCTTCGCACTTGGATGCAATCGAAGCGGCTAGCTGAGTCTTGCCACTTCCTCGCATCCCCGTCAATACTGTACGAGGCTCGTTGTGGGAGAAGATGGCGTCGACGAGTTGATTCTGCGCTGCTCGTGGAATGAAGTTGGTGGTAACCATAGGGCGGCTGCCGAACCGAATCTGTGTGGGGGTGGCGTGTAGTTGAGCGCGTGTGTTTTGGATGTTGTCGATAATCCTGTCCAAGCGCTCGTAAGTTTTCGTGTACTGATCTAGTAGTCGTTCCTGCCCGGCCAGTAGCTGTTCCTGGCCTGCGAGCAGTTGCTTGAGTGCGGCGATGTCGAAGGCCCGCGAGCCTGGAGCGCGGTAGGTGAACTCGTCGGCTACGATGCGGGTCAGGTCGTCGAAGAAGGGCTCGGCTGCCGCCTCGACGTTCTGGCGGCGGCCGACCGTTTGCCGTCGGAGGTAGGTCTCGAAGTTGTCCGGGAACCGCACCGCCTCCAGAACTGCGGCGTCGTCCTCGCTGAGACTCCCTGAGTGCCACCTCCATCTCGGTGAGGGCTCCAGCCAAGGCGGATCGAGTGGCTTCGGTCCGCTCGTACCGTTCATGGGCGTTATCCACCTGCTTCTGAAGTCGAGACTTGATGGACGCCTCCAGCGGATTCTCCTGTCCACCTCGACCGTGCATCAGGCTCCATATGTTGCGCCATGCGTTGAGGGCATCGCTTGGCAGTGACGCCGCGCTGCTCCATGAAGGATCGACGGCCACAGCGGCTCCGCGCATGAGCAGCCCGGCGAGGTTGGTGGTCAGCACGGCGAGGGAGATGGGGTCGACCATGCCGCTATCGTACAAGCGGTCAGCAGGGCCAGGACAGGATTCTTACGGCGTCGAACCGCAGCGCCGAGGAGGACAAAATTCGCGTGGGGCAACGGAAAACCGTTGCCCCACGCGAAAAATGTCGGTGTCGGTGAAAGTAGCGTCAGGCGGCGATGGTGCCGGCGGAGACCAGGGCGATGATGATGAGGCCCAGCAGCACGCGGTAGACGAGGAAGGACGTGAACTTGTTGGAGGACACGAAGCGCAGCAGCCAGGCGATGGTCGCGTAGGCGACAACACCGGAGACGACGGTCGCGACAATGGTGGGCGTCCAGCCCACGGTGTTGCTGATGGTGCTGGCCTCAGTTGCGGCCTCCAGCAGTCCGGCCGCGACCAGGGACGGGATACCCATGTAGAAGGACAGGCGCGTGGCCGTCACCCGGTCGAACTTGAGGAACAGGCCGGCGGAGATCGTCGCCCCGGAGCGGGAGATGCCGGGGAACACCGGGGCCAGGGGCCTGGAATGCGCCGATGATGAGGGCGTCCTTGACGGTCACGTCCTTCATGCCCTTGGTGAGGTTCTGCTGGCGGTCGGCCAGCCACATGGCCCCCGACCAGATGATGAGGGCGCCGGCGATCACCCACAGGGAGCGGACCGGTCCCTCGATGAAGTCCTTGAACAGCAGTCCGACGGCGGCCACCGGGATCGATCCCAGGATGATGCCCCAGCCGAGCGTGTAGTCGGGGTCCTGGCGGACGTGCCGGCTATCCAGGCCCTTGAACCGGGCTTTGATGCCCCTGAACCAGGCGGTGACGATGCGGACGATGTCGGCCCAGAAGTAGATGATGGCGGCGATGATCGCACCGACCTGGATGACGGCGGTGAAGGCGGTCATGCCGGCGGAGTTGATCTCGTAGCCGAGGAGCTTCTCGACGATGTTGAGGTGGCCGGTGGAGGACACCGGGAGGAACTCGGTGATGCCCTCGACGATGCCGAGGAGGATGGCGTGCAGCCAGTTCAAAGGGACTCCTGGGGTGGATGGATGGTGGACTGACGGCAGGTTACCGGCGCACGGGGTGGGGGAACGGCCGGGTCACTGTGGTACCCGCCGCAGCGGTGGCGGTTCAGCCGCGCGGCGACACCGGGGCAAACGCCCAACTCTGCGGCCGCATATCAGTTTGTGTCCCTTTTATAACGTTGGAGGCGTGACAAGTCCAGCCCGCGCGACCTCGGCGTGTGGCCGAGGAGTGGCCGTTGGCGGTTGCGACTCACTCCATGACGAGGTGTGCTGCGTGCTCGCGCAGGTACTCGCGCAGATAGGGGGCGGCGAAGTCGACCTTGCCATAGCCGGCAGTCTTGATGATTCCGGCGGCGAGCAGCCGGTTGCGGTAGACCGACACGTAGTTGACGGGGCGGTCCATGCGTTCGGCGATGTCAGCGATCTGTGACGGGCCGTCGTCCTTGGCCATGCACACGAGCATCGTGCGGTCGACGTCGGACAGGTCGCGCAGCGCCGGAGCGTGCACCAGGTTGCCGAGGCGCAGGCGGGCGGCGGTCGTTCCCGCGGCGACTGCTGGCTGGGTCACTGGGCCATCGCCGCTGTGTTTCCACACCTGATACCCCACGAGCCTGGATCGCGAATGGGTAGCCGCCGGTCGCATTCGCGCACTCCTGAGCCAGGTCGTTGCTCAGCGCTTTCTCGCCCGCGTTGAAGGTTGACTTCAAGGCGTTACAGACGTCGTCGATGGCCACCTCGCCGAGCCTCGATCCGCTCGGCCCGGCGCAGGAAGGTGGTGATGTCGTCATTGAGGGAGTCCTCAACGGTTTTGGGGAGGCCTGCCATGAGCAGGCCGATAGGAGCCCCTCGCGAATGAGGTGCTGTACCTCTGCGGACAGTGCTCGCAGGCTCCTCGCGCGGAATGGCATGTACTTCGTCGATCGTGAGCAGCAGACCGGTGCCGTGTTCCGCGAGCCACTGGGTCAGTGCTCGCGCCTTCTGCCGCCAGGAGGGCTCAGGGGTGGGTGCGTGCTCGAGTGTTGCGCTACCGCCACCAAGCGGTGTGCTCAGGCTCAAGGAGGTCAACCGTGAGCGCTCCTTGCCGGCGAGTTTGCGACAGCTGGCGAGTGAACTCGGCGGCGAGTCGGTCCATGAGCCCCTCGCGTGCGGTCTCATCAACGACCACCCAGCCGCGCTCTCGTGCCGAGTCTCCCAGAGCGGTGAGCATGACGGTCTTCCCGACGCCCCTGGCGCCAGTGATGAGCTCTAAGAGCCCAGGCGCTCCTGGGCCGTCGTCGAGGCTTTCCAGAAACTCCTCAATGACGCGGTTGCGGCCAACAAGCAACGGAGGCGTCGCGCCCGCTGTCGGTTTGAAGGGGTTGGCCATGTGTGATCGTCTCCACTTTTGCGCGTTTTAGATCTTTTTAGATCTTTTTATAACTTCGGGGCGCACTGGTGTCCAGCAGATGGGGTTGCGGCTCAAGCGGGGCCGACTCAGTCCGTCTCGGCGCTCAGGTGGTGCAGGGCGACGTCGTGCAGCAGCGAGTTCGTGGCCACCGCGTTGCCCCCGAAGGGCCCGGGCTCGCCGTCCAGGGAGGTGAAGCGCCCGCCCGCCTCGGTGACCACGGGCACGAGCGCCGCCATGTCGTAGAGCTCGAGCTCTGGCTCGGCGGCCAGGTCGACGGCGCCCTCGGCCACGAGCATGTAGGACCAGAAGTCCCCGTAGGCGCGGGTGCGCCAGCACGACTGCATGAGCCCCAGCATCCCGCGCAGCCGCTTGGTCTGCGCCCACCCCGACAGCGAGGAGTAGGACATCGAGGCCCGGGTGAGGGTCGTCGACGCCGGACACCGACAGCCGCCGCGCCGAGCCTCAGGGAGCGCCCGGTCCAGGCTCCGCCGCCGGACACGGCCCACCAGCGCCTCCCCAGCGCGGGGGCCGAGACCAGCCCGACGACGCACTGGCCGTCCTCGATGAGGCCGATGAGCGTGGCCCACACCGGCACTCCCCGCACGAAGTTCTTGGTCCCGTCGATCGGGTCGATGACCCACTGTCGCGAGGAGTGCCCGGTGGTGGGCAGCCCTCACCCAGGACGGAGTCTCGCCCGCGCGCCCGCCCCAGCCTGTTCGCGGATGACGCGCTCGGCCTCCTTGTCGGCCTCGGTGACCGGCGTGAGGTCCGACTTGGTCTCCACGGTGAAGTTGCCGGCATCGAAACGGGCCAGGGTGAGGCTGTCCACCTTGTTGGCGATCGTGTGCGCCAGGTGCAGGTCATCGCGCCAGCGCCGCTGCTTGGCCGGGGGTGCCGTCGGCGCGGGGGGCGCCGCTGCCGGTGAGGGCGCCGCGGGCGGTTCCGGAAAGACTGGGCGCTGTGGGCGGGGAGTCTCGCTCATGGCACCACGGTAACGGGGGAGCGGGCTCGGCGAGACCCCACCGTCGTCGGGCGTGCCACCCGGCAGGCAGCCCGGCGCGTGCCGAGCCGTTACCTCACCGTGAGATTCCAGGTGACGTCAGAGGTGCGGTGGAGGTGTGGGCGAGAGGTGGGTTTTTCTCGTTATATTGCGGAAGAACAGCGTCGGTCATCGCACGGATAGGTGCCTTCGATTTGGCGGGCTGTTATTGGTTCGTTACGCTGACGAGTATGACCCAACCCGGGAGGCTCAATGCAGCATAATGCCGGTTTTACCAGGGATGACGTCGTCACAGCGGCCCTTGAGATCGGTGTGGACCGGTTCACGATGGGCAAGGTGGCGCGTCGGCTCGGGGTGAGTGCGGGCTGATCTGGGACGCACCGTCAGCTCTCGTGACGACCTGCTCGTGGCTTGCCTGGAGCGTGTGTCCGCCGACGCCACACTGCCCCCCACCGGCCTGAGCTGGCAGGACTACCTGCGCCGGCTCTCCGACTCGCTGTGGGACGTGCTCGACGCCCATCCCGGCCTGGACCACACCCTCATCAACCTGGCCTGGGCCTACGTGCCCTTCATGTCGGTGGCCGCGCGCCCACAACGCCCTCGTCTCCGGGGGCCTGCGCAGCGAGGACGCCTACCTGGCGCTTAACTACACCCTCTCGACGGTTCTGACCGCCCACCAGCAGGCGGTCGCCATGGCCGAGACCGTCGAGTCCGACCGTCAGCCGGGCCGGAGTGAGCGCGGCATCGACGTCGCCGCCCGCATGTGGGACGAGCGCTTCGGCGACTCGAACGCCGCCCTGGGCATGCGTGGGCCCAATGAGCTGCACAGTGGCGACGACGCCGACCGCGTCCCCTTCCGCCCCAAGGAGTCCTGGCTGGACCGCGGTGCGATGGCCCCTGCCTGGAGGTCATCATCGGCGGCTTCTCCAGCCTGAGCGACGTCCTGTCCGGCGCCGGGAGCCCCGGCGCCTCACGGGGGCCATCCCCCGCCTCACAGTCCAACGACACCAGGGAGTCCTCCGTGAACACTCTCGTACTCGTCTTCCACCCCAACATCTCCGAGTCCCGGGTCAACAAGGCCCTCGGGGCTGCGGCGGAGTCGCTCGGTGGCAACATCACCGTGCGCTACATGTACGACATCTCACCCCGACTTCAACATCGATGTGGCCACCGAGCAGGCGGCTCTGCTGGGCGCCGACCGCATCGTGCTGCAGTACCCCATGTACTGGCTCTCCTGCCCGCCCCTGCTCAAGAAGTGGCTCGACGACGTCCTCACCTTCGGCTGGGCCTACGGCTCGACCGGCACGGCCCCTGCACGGCAAGCGAGCCTGCTCCTGGCCGTCAGCGTCGGCGGCGCCGGCAGCGCCTACGGCCGCGAGGGCGCGCACATTCACACGATCCACGAGTTCCTGCGGCCCATGCAGGGAACCTCGCGAGTCATCGGCACCAAGTACGCGGTGCCCTTCCTGTCGGTGGGCGCCCTGGAGATCACCGATGAGGCCATCGCCCGCCGGGCGCAGGACTACGCCGCGGTCCTCCAGACCCCCGAGCTCCCCGCTGCTCGACATCTTCGGCTGAGGTCCTTCAGCGGTCCTGAGTACCGGGTCCCCGTCGGCGTAATGACCGGCGGGGACCCGGTGTAACTGTGGGGAGCGCCGTAGGATTTCGGCATGGTTGAGATCGTTGCGTACCGGCCGGAGCAGCGTCAGGCGCTGCTGGACCTGTCCCTGCGCGCCTGGGCTCCAGTCTTCCCACTCATGGAGCAGGACGTGCCCGCCTTCGTCTACCGCTCCTTCTACCCCGAGGGCTGGCGGCAGCGACAGTTCTCCGATCTCGCCGAGGTCCTCGACGGCGAGCCCGACGGCAGTCGACGTCGCCGTCCTCGACGGTCGCCCGGTGGGCTGGGTGCACCCGTCTGCATCCCGAGGACAGGATGGGGAGGTCTATATCGTCGTCGTCGACCCCGACTCACCAGCGTCACGGCATTGGCCGTGCCCTCATGAACCACTCCATGGAGCGGGCCCGGGCCGCCGGGATGGCCATGGTGATGGTGGAGACCGGCGGGGACCTGGGACACGCCCCTGCCCGCGCCACCTACGAGGGGCTCGGCTTCCAGCGCTGGCCGGTGGCGCGCTACTTCAGGACCTGGCCGACGGCGACTGGAGACACCGTGAGATGCCCTCGAGGGCCCAGACCGGCGAACCGGCCTGGGCCCTCGGGCATGTGGACGCTGCCTGCCGGCGGACTCAGCCGCGGCGGTCCAGAACCGGCAGGTCCGTGGACTGCAGGGTGGCGGCGTAGTCCTCAGCCCGCTGAGCCAGGGCCTCGTCGGTGATGGTGAGGGTCCCCGTGGTGGTGAAGGGCGCCAGGTAGGTCATCTGGACCATGTTGGCCGTCGCCTGGAGGGGCCGCAGCAGCTCGGTGAGCGTGTAGCCGTAAGAGGACTCATGGCTGTAGGCGTCACCGGGGCCACCGGTGCTGACGGCCACCAGCAGCTCCTTGCCGGCCAGGGCCTTACCGGTCGATCCGTAGGCCCAGCCGTAGAGGAGCACGTCGTCGAGCCACTGCTTGAGCAGTGCGGGGGTGGAGTACCAGTACATGGGGAACTGGAGGACGACCCGGTCGGCGGCCTCCAGGGCGGCCTGCTCGGCGTCGACGTCGACCTTCTGGTCGGGGTAGAGGTCGTACATGTAGCGCACGGTGACGTCGTTACCGAGGGCCTCGGCCTTGGCCGCCAGGGACCGGTTGGCGCGCGAGGTGGACATGTCGGGGTGGAAGACGAGAACGAGGGTCTTCATGAATGCTCCTGTTGTCAGACGATGATGGTGGGGCGTGCGGCTCGGCTCAGGGCTCCAGGAGCACCTTGATGGCGCGGCGCTCGTCCATGGCCTTGTGGCCTCGGGGGCCTCCTCCAGGGGCAGGCGCAGGGTGAAGACCTTGCCGGGGTTGATCTCGCGCTTGAGGATGCGGTCGATGAGGTCGGGCAGGAAGCGGCGCACGGGCGCGGGGCCGCCCAGCATGTGGAGCTCGGCGAAGAAGAGCCTGGTCGCCGGGCAGGGAGACGCCGTGCGCCACGCCCACGTAGCCCAGGTGCCCGCCGGGGGCGGCAGGAGGCGATGGCCTGCATCATCGAGGTCTGGCTGCCCACGGCCTCGACGACGCCGTGAGCACCGTAGCCGCCGGTGAGCTCCTTGACCTTCGCGGCGCCCTCGTCGCCACGCTCGGCGATGACGACGTCGGCGCCGAACTCGCGGGCCAGCGCCGCCCGGTCCTCGTGACGGGAGAAGGCGATGACCTTCTCAGCCCCCAAGGCCTTGGCGGCCAGGACGGCGGACAGGCCCACGGCGCCGTCGCCGACCACCGCGATGGTCTTGCCAGGGCCGGCCTGGGCAGCGACGGCCCCGAACCAGCCGGTTCCCAGGACGTCGGAGGCGGCCAGCAGCGAGGCGATGATCTCCGGGTCCTCGGGCTTGCCGCCGGGAACGACGACAAGGGTTCCGTCGGCCAGGGCCACGCGCGTGTACTCGGCCTGGGTGTCGCCCATGAAGCCACCGTTGGCGCAGCGTGACTGGAAGCCGTCCTCGCAGATCTCGCAGGTGTTGTCGCTGATGCAGAAGGAGCCGACGACGAAGTCGCCGACCTTGACGCTCGTGACCTCGTCGCCCACCTCGACGACGGTGCCCACGTACTCGTGGCCCATGGGGCGGGCCTCCTCCAGGGTGGAGATGCCCCGGTAGGGCCACAGGTCCGAGCCGCACACGCAGGCGGCCTCGAGCCTGACGACGGCGTCAGTGGGGTTCGATGACGTGGGGGACCTCGCGGTCCTCGACACGGACGTCGCCGGCGGCGTGCATGACGACGCCGCGCATCGTGGTGGGCAGGGCGGGGCAGAAGCGGTCACAGGTATGTCCTCACATCAGTTCTGGTTGATATGTGAAGACTAAGCGCGGACCTGACGTGGGTCCACCGCCCAGCAGGTTCTGTCAGGGGCGGCCGGTGGGGCCGTGGGGACCGGTCCTGGTTAGTGAGGTTGGTGTGTATCGGCCTGAGAGCAGGCGAAGACCGGTGCCGGTGAGCGGGCAGCGATGCTCGCGGGCGGTCGCGGGTGATCGCGCTCGGCCGAAGCCGGGGGCGCGGGCAGCGCCGTTCCCTACCCGGCCTTGCTGCCCGACGCCGTGTCCCGGGTCCTGCGCGGAAGAGGCAGAACCAGCGGGGTCCCGGTGAGTGGGTTGGCAATGACCTGGACCTTCAGGCCGAAGACCCCTCAACCATCTCAGCGGTGACGACCTCCTCGGGCGGCCATGGGCCAGGATGCTGCCGGCGCGCATGGCGATCACCTCGTCCCCGTAACGGCAGGCCTGGTTGAGGTCGTGGAGCACCGCCACGATGGTGGTGCCCACCGGCGTTCAGGTCCCGGCACAGGCTCGAGAAGGTCCACCTGGTGGGCCAGATCCAGGTAGGTGGTCGGCCTCGTCGAGCAGGAGGATGTTGGTGCGCTGGGCCAGGGCCATCGCCACCCACACCCGCTGACGCTGCCCGCCGGAGAGTGCGGACACGTGCCGGTTGGCCAGGCCAACGACGTCGGTGCGCTCCATCGCATCGGTGACGGCCGCGTCGTCGTCGGCCGACCACTGACGCAGGGAGCGACTGATACGGGTAGCGCCCGCGCGCCACCAGGCTCGTGGACGGTGATCCCGGGCGGGGCGATGGAGGACTGGGCCAGCATGCCCACTCGCCGGGCTAGCTTCTTGGGGGCCAGGGTGGCGATGTCGCGGCCGTCGAGGACCACCTGCCCGGAGCCCGGGAGAGGACCCGGCTCATGGCGCGCAGCAGTGTGGACTTCCCGCAGGCATTGGGGCCCACGATCATTGTCACCGCGCCCGGGGTGATGGCCGTGCTCAGGTCCTCGATGACCGGATGGCTGGGGTGGTAGCCAGGCGGATGCCCCGGACGCCCAGGCCCGCAGTGGGGACCCGGGCGTCTGAAGGAGCCTGCGATGAGACCGGAGCGGGCACGGACTACTTCTTCTTCGGCAGCGTGTCCGCCACCGTGGTCATGACGAGCCGTGCCGCGGTGGGGCCGGCGTTGAGGAAGAAGGCGTCGTCGTCAACGCGCACGGCGTGCTTGTCGTTGACGGCCTTGAGCCCCAGCTCCACAGGGCATGGCGGTCACTCGGTGTTGTTCTTGTCCTTGTCCTTCTCGTCCTTCGGGGTCTTCTGCGCCCCGTAGAGGATCCAGTCGGCCTCGGCCTCAGCCAGCGTCTCGAGCCTGATGTCCTTGTTGCCGTTGTCGGTGAAGGTCTGCGTGCTGGGGCGTGCGACGCCCATATCGGACAGGACCGAGCCGGCCAGCGAGACCGCCCCGAAGAGACGAAAGCTTTGTCGCTGGTCTTACGCAGCAGGGAGACGGTGGGGTTGCCGTCGATGGCCTCGCCGGCCTTTGGCGGCGTCGACCTGGTAGGTCTCCATCCACTTCTGGCGGTCTCCGGCTTGCCCAGGGCGTCGGCCACGAGGAGGAAGTCCTGCTTCCACGCCTCGCTCTTGCCCTGGGTGACGACGGTGGGCGCCTGCGGATGCCGCGGACCGTCCTGGCGGTCATGGTCGGCGCCGCGCTGGCCGTGGCGGGGGTCGTCATGCAGGGGCTGACCCGCAATCCCCTGGCCGAGCCGGGCATTCTCGGCATCAATGCCGGAGCGTCGCTGTCGGTGGTCCTGTCGATGTCTCTGTTGGGGTTGACAGATGTGAGTGACTTCCTCTGGTTCGCCTTCGCAGGGGCCGCCCTGGCCGCCTTCCTCGTCCATCTCATGTCGGTACGCAGCGCCGACGCCGGCCCCGCCAGACTCGTGCTGGCCGGGGTGGCCCTGGGGGCGAGTCTGCGGTCGATCACCGACCATCACGATGTATGACTCGTCACCTTCGACTCTATCGTTTCTGGGTTCTGGGATCGTTGGCGGACCGGGATGCGGTGCTGCTGGTGGGTGGCGCCTTCCTCGTCGTCGGGCTGGTGCTGGCTCTGGCCTCGGGGCTCACGCTCAACGCCTTGGTGTTGGGGAGGAGCAGGCCAGGCGCTGGGTGTCAGCCGAGGCGCGCTCGGGCGCTGGCACTGATCTCGATCACTCTGCTGTGTGGGGCGTCGACGGCGGCGGTCGGGCCGATCTCCTTCGTTGGGCTGGTGGTCCCGCAGGTGCTGCGGCTGGCCCTGGGGCTGACCAGCGCAGGCTGCTGGCGGTCTCCCTCGTCGCCGGACCGGTCCTGTTGCTGGCCGCCGACGTCGTCGGGCGGGTCATCCTGGACTCCGGCGAGATGGAGGCGGGGTCGTGACCGCATTCATCGGAGGTCCGGTGCTGCTGCTCATGGTCATCCAGCGGATGGGGTGAAAGGGCGGTGAAGCGGGTTCGGGACGTGGCCGGTAGGGCTCGAGTCGGAGACCGAAGGGCCCCGCCTCGGGGCCCCGGCCTCTCAGCCTGCGATGCCCCGTTGGACGTCGCAGGGCCTTCCTCGTCCACCGGCGGGCCGCTGTGGTGACGATGCTGGCGCTGCTGCGGCGCTGGCCGTGGTGGCTGTCTCGGTGCTGTTCGGTGCCTATAACATCTCCGGGACCGACGCGCTGCACACACTGCTGACGGGCTCTGGAAGCAGGATGGATCGCTTCTTCGTGCTCAACCAGCGGCTTCCGCGTGCGGTCGCGGCGGTGCTGGTGGGGCGATGCTGGCGCTGTCGGGTGCGGTCTTCCAGAGCCTGTCACGAAAATCCCTGGGCAGCCCTGACATTGTGGGGTTCACAACTGGAGCTCCAGTGGTGGGTTGTTCATGCTTCTGCTGGTGGCGTCGGCGAGTGATCTCCAGGTCTCGGTGAGGGCGGTCCTCGGAGGCTTTTGCGACCGCGGCGGTGGTTGCTCTTGTGTCGCGGCGCGGTGGCGTGGGCGGCGACAACCTGATCCTGACCGGGGTCGCCATCTCCGAGATGCTCTGGCGGCCAATCACTACCTCATCTCCCAAGCCAGTCTGCCTAGTGCCGAGACGGCCAAGGCCTGGCAGTACGGTTCCTTCAACGCGATTTCCTGGGGGCAGGTCAAGCCCCTGGCTCTGGCAGCCGCGGTGCTGCTGATTCAGGTGGTGTGGCTCGTGCGGCCTGCGAGTCTGCTGGAGATGGGCGACGACGCCGCAACCGGCCTGGGACTGCGGGTTCGCACAGTGCGCGGCGCGATGCTCGGCTACGGCGTCATGCTGGCGGCGATCTGCGTGGCAACGGCTGGACCGATCGGTTTCATCGCCCTGGCCGCACCGCAGCTGGCGCGCCGGCTGAGCAGATCGGCTGGGATGACGATGATCGCCTCGGCGGCCATGGGGGCGCTCTTGCTGGGAGGGGCTGATTTTCTGGCGCAACGGCTGCTTAGCCCCTTCCAGATCCCGGTGGGTCTGGTCAGTGCGGCGCTGGGCGGGCTCTCCCTCGTCTGGCTGCTCATGGCTCCCCTGGGGCGTGCGGAGCGGGCCGGGCTGAGGCCAGCGTGAGTGCCAGCGCGTCTGCGACCGTGGCCCGTACCGAGAGGAGCATCACCTACACCAACGCCTTCGCGTTCCATGCCCTCGCAAGCACCTTGGTCGCCGACGTTGTTCCTTCGCAAGCCAGGCTGCTGCATTTTAGGAACTCGTGTTTGCCACGCAACTGATGGACCTCCGCCTTGAGCTTCGTGAGTTTCAAGCCGACTCGGAGGTCTTCTGACTGTCCAGGCCGGTGGCGTGCTCCTTCCTGCACCGTGCGGCCCGGTTGCCCACGTCTGTGGCTCACAAGATCGTAGGACTCGGTCACCTCCGCTGTGGTGGCCCTCCACAGGCCGCTTCACGCTCAATCTGTGTCCAGCAGTTCCTCTAAGTACTTCGCTGCTCGCACGGTCTCCACCCATATCCACTCATGAAAGGAGAATCTCCCCAAGTCCGAGAAACGCCAGGCACTCCACATGCTTGTGGTGACGTCAGTGGTGCAGCTCAAGCAAACTGCTCCAGAATGGACACCACCGCGCCAGGGCGTGAGGGGACGCGGACCGTCTCGCCTCCTTTGCTCTGACCTCTTTCAGCCCGTCCCCGACAATGACACCGATGTCTGCCGCGCGGATCATCTCCACGTCGTTGGCGTCGTTGCTCACCGCGACCCACGTGGAGACGGGGCGATGGCGAAGGGCCGGTGACTGCCCCATGATGGCTGTCCCTCCCACGGTACCCGCACCTCCCGAGGCGGCCGGCAGCCCTCATGCAGACGCTCTTGTCCACCCCTGCCGCGCAGATATCGACCACGCCGTCCTCGTGCGGGTAGGCGACGACGCCGTCGAGGCGTAGCCCCAGCAAGTCCTGGAGAGTGCTCTGCGGGCTCCGGGCCGCCCGTCTCCTGCGAGTCAGCAGCCCTCGTACCCGGACCAGCCGTTCCTTGTAGCGGATCAGTAATGCTCTGCCTGATGCTGTCCTGCCCCGCACGGCCCCGGCACCTTTTGCTGACGACCGTCACCTTGAGCACATCCTCAGTCGGTACCTGCGCCGGGTCGGTGCACCATGTGCCATCCGGGTAGTCCCGCATGTGCTCCAGGCCGTCCCAGAGGCCCTGTGCCGTCCCGGAATCTTGGCTGTCCCTTCGCCGGGACTTCTTCTTCACCCTGTCTCTGGGGACTCAGCGAAATCTGAGACCGCTTCAGACACTTCCCCGACCACGGATCTGCGGCGGGGTCGCGGCCCGCCAGTGCAGTGAAAAGAGCCCTGCCCTGGTCCACGTAGAGGCATGCCCGCGCGGGAAGGCGGCGTCCACGACGGCGCGGACGTGATCCGCCCTCATGGGGTAGCGCCTCTCCTGTCTCCCTAGGCGCAAGAGAGCCCCGTTGAGGCAGACCGAGCCTTCCAGGCAGGTCACGGCATCTCCCAGTACCTCGGCCATTCCTCGGGGCGCACGTGAGGTCGCCACGATGACCGATATGTCCTCACGTCCCGCGGCCCGCCTGAGAAAGGGGGCCAGTCGAGGGATCGGCGACTCCGCCGAAGACGACGGTCCCGTCCAGGTCTGTCACCACGCCCACCGGGCTGTTCAGCATTGGCCACGCATCCTTGCAATATCAGGAATCACTCTGCTCTGAAAGGTTGACCCATCACCTGGCGAGCAGGTCACGGGGACCCATTCTACGGCCTCGATCTCAGAGCGAGGGACCGGGTCGCCCACAATATCGCACATGTAGACGAATAGGGTGATCATCCGGCTCCGGTCGAAGATGGAGACATCTTCATAGGTACCGAAGTAAGTGGCCGACACCAACGAGACCCCGAGCTCCTCATCAAGCTCGCGGCCGAGGCAGGCGATATGCGACTCCCTCTCCAGCCTTTGCCTCCAGGAGAAATGAGGTCGGTCGTACCACGCTTGCGGACAAGCAGCATGCTATTCCCGCGGAGAACGACCGCAGCACACTTGACAATTGGCGGGCTCTCCCCCATGTCACGCTTGTCAAGTCGCACCCGCTCTCTCCCTCCTTGAACGGCGAATGTAGTGCATGTTGAGGCCGATGATCGCTCCGATGACCACCGACCCGCCTAGGAGTGAGGCCGCCCCGGGATTCTCACGGAAGAACAGCCACACCCACACCGGGCCCAGCACTGTCTCCGCCAACACGAAGATTGCCACATGGTGCACGGGCAGGAACTTCGGTCCAACGGATAAGCAGACCAGACCGACCGGCATGACCACGAAGCCCTCGGCCACCAGAGGCAGCCATGAGGAGGACTCGTCAGGAACCTTGACCCCGTGCAGAAGGGCAGCAGCGGTGAGTGCGCACAGCGCACCGCCGACCGCTGTGGTGAGGAAGGGGCTGGAGCGGCGTTTGGAGGAGCATACGAAACCACCGCTCATCGACACGGCTGCCAGTAGGGCCAGCAGTTCCCCCCGGCCTGCGGCGCTGGACGTCTGAAGCGAAGATGATCGTCATACCGGCCAGCGACGCCAGGATCGCCAGGACCGTCGGCCGGTCGATGCTGGCCCGGAGAAACACTCGTCCCAGAATTGCCGACCATACCGGCATGGTCGCCATGATAAAAGAGCGTGTTAGCGGCGGAAGTGCTCGATGGAATACACGAATGCCACTGATGCTATCCCGAACATCAGCCCGTTACCCCAGGCAGCCCACTCGTTGTCCCAGCGTTGCTTCACCCCAGCAACGTGGCAGACCACTGCCGCCAGCACCATGGCAGCGCATATCAGCACACCGCGCCACAACGACAACACCCGGCCGGGCTGGTCTACAGCGCGGATGAGGGCTGCATCAAAAAGACATGACCAGGACCCCGCCGAGCACCACCACCGCGCCCCCGGACGTATCGGTTATCTAGCATTCCCGACATCTGATCAGTCCCTCCAGGTCGTGGCAGAAGGCTTCAGTAGCATCGACCCAGGAATCATCCTTGCACCCCAGGCTCGAGTACGAGTAGCGAATGATTCCCTGACGCCTGAAGTACTTGGCGCTGGGTGGAAGTTCTCGTGCCATCACGTTCGCGTCGCCTCCTCCTCTGGACATCTTTACCGCCGCCATAGGGAGTCCGCCGCCACCTCCCACGATCTCTAATCCTCCGCGGCCGCCCAGTCGACAAGGTCTTGAGAGAACAGGAGGCTGCGCCTTGTTCCAGACCTTTCCGCGTCTCATTCTATCAAGCGCCTGTTCAAGCAGATCAAGTGACGGGCAGCCGCCCTCAGTCAGTGACAAAAAAACTCGCAATCGACGGCAACTGTTGCCCTGTAACGGCATCTAGTATCACTATACCCAGCCCCGGTGCGAGCGCCAGATGCTTATGAAGCGGCGCAATTACGACTGCACCACTCGACACCAGTTCCTCGGTAAGGTAAGTGCCAAGAGATTGTGCTCCGTCCACGACAGAGGCTGTCGCGCCCCCTGGTTCACGGAAGTTTCGTTATCGACGCTAACGTCCACTGGGGCTACATGCGTATGAAAAACCGACCCACCTGCCGTTGAGCACCTCTTCCATAGATCTGACTACTCCTTGATAGGGGCCGTAGTGCCTCCATAGTGGACCTGCCCCTCTCAATCTTAAATTCTCTGCCATAATCCCCCCGAGCACCACAGCCAGGGCGGTAGAGGTGTTCGGGACAAAATGAATGCAGTTAGAGTCTACGCCTAGGTCGTGGCCTAGCATGTCAGCAAGAGCGCTCCGACTTCTGGAAGTATGTCCGTAATATGATTCTCTCGATCGGTCGTGACTCAAGAAAGGATTTAGTGAAGGATTTATAGAGGCTGGATCATTTGGCATACCTAGAACCCTCTAAGGAGGTGGAAGAGTTGACTTTACTGCCCTGAAGGAAGTCGATAATATCGACAGCCTTGCGCTCCTTATCGCGCAAATACTGTAAAACAACTTCATCACTCGGCGTGGTAAAACTGTCGGCGAACACCGACAGGCCCTCGAGCGATTTTGTGGACAACCCTAACTGTAATAACTTGTACTTAACGTCATCAGACGACTGCGCCCAGTCGTAGATGGGACTCTCGTACGTGATTCCGTAACCCTTCATGAACTCCACAAAGTAGTCCTTGGCCACGGAACGCTGCTCCGGAAACTCCTTCTGGTAGACAGCGATACCGTCATTAACTATAGTAATGTCGTTCCGCTTGCAGTAGTCGATCACGTGGCAGTGTATTGCTATTTCTCTCCCAGCAGTACAAGATTCTTCCTGTAGGTCAGGATGTCTTGTTCAAGGTCGGCAATAGCGAGAGAGCGGAAACTTCCAGAAATATCTTGTTTGACGTGTCTCAGCACCAGTCCGCCAAAGCGGCTCCTCATCTCTCGCACCCGTACCTCAAGGACATCTCTGTGTAGAGAACATCCAGAATTTGCTGTGTACAGATGTACTGGGATACCTCTCAGCATCAGGGAACAGGCTGCAAGAGTGCTATCGCGTCCACCCGTGAACATCACCAACTGTGCATCGCTGCCAGCGTATTCTCCCAAGGCAATCTCCTTCTGTGTTTGCAACCAATTCATTGAGTCTCACCTCATGTGGAGCCCATCTGGATGCAAATGATTCGATCTACTTGTAGTTAAATTAACACACTCCAAAGAATGCTGCAATTCCAGAACAATATACGATATGCACAAAAATAATTACGGAGGTTAGTAGCAATCCTTGAGGTGGGGCTGGCGAAGTTGGTTCAGGTGCTTGGTTGGGTGTTGAAATTGATGGCTCGTTTGGTCGTCTTGACGTGGATTTGGTGGTTGAGGCGATGAATATGCTGGGGCTGTGGAAGAGTCGGGTCACGCTGATGGGCAGGTTATGCAGGTCGGGCATGATCTCGGGGACCGTTAGCGGTGTGCAGTGGTGGTGGTCCTCGCACGTGACGACGTCTCTGGCCCAGTGGAGTCGGTTCTCTATATTCAATGCCCTTGGAGCCAGACGGTGACCTGTTCGGGCTGGGCGTCGGTCACGGGTAGGGGAGCTCAGGGGTCGGCAAAGTCGGTGGGTGAGGGTGTCTGAGTCTGGTTTGATGGGGCGGTGTGTCGTTGGGACGAGGGCGCAGGCCCCGTGGGGACGATGAGCGGTGCTTAATCAATCCCTTCGTCCTGGGAGCCCGCGCTGATGTCATCCTCCACCACGAACGCCTTGTCGCGCCAGCCCCTGGTCCAGGTTCTCAGGAACATCACTGACCCACGCGACAGACGCGGAGCGCGCCACAGCCTGTTCACGGTCTTGTCTCTGGCTGTGACCGGAGTGCTGGCGGGCTGTCGCAACCTGACAGTGATATGGGAGCACGCCACCGACCTGACTGGTGCCGACCTGGAGGCCCTGGGGCTGGAGAAGGGCCAGACTCTTCCGTCGGAGTCGACCATCCGCCGGGTTCTGCAGGGGCCCGGGACCACGCCACCGGCGCCGTGCTGACCCAGCAGCGGGTGGCGGACAAGTCAACCAGAGGTCCCGACCCTGAGGGACTTGCTTGAGCCCGTCGACCTGGACGGGGTGGTGGTGACTGCTGATGCGATGCACGCCCAGACCACCTGGCGGCCCATCGAGGGCACCATCACCACCACCGAGACCTCCACCCCTACGGACCTCGTCCGCATCACCTCCCTACCTCACCGACGACGCCGAAGAAGCCCAGGCCACTAAGCCCCGTACTCCCTCGCCGTCAGACACAGGGGAAAGATCCGTCGATCCCTGCGGGCTCACGAGCTTCGGTCAGTCGGCCGCTCCAGCCGCCCAGGCCTTCATACCGCCCTCGAGGCTGAGGAGCCGCCGGGGTAGCCCGCAACCTTCAGTGCCTCGATGGCGCGGGCCGAGCGCACCCCAGCGGCGCACACGACCACGGTCGGGCGATCCCCATCCAGCTCGTCCATCCGTGCCACAACCTCGCGCAACGGAATGTGCAGCGCTCCTTCCATCGGCTCGAGCGCCACCTCGATGTCCTCACGCACATCCAGCAGCGCCGGCGGCACATCGCCCTCCAGGAGCCTCCTCAGCTCGGCCGCAGAGACACCCCCCGCTCCCGTCCCCAAGGCCTCACCCCCGGATCCGGGCTCCTGCGGCTGCGTGTCGGCCTCGGGAGTCCGGGGAACCACGCAGGCATCAGCCTCCGTGACCAGCGCGGTGATACTCGGGTTCTTCCCGCACACCGGGCAGTCCGGGTTCTTCGCCACCGGAATCTCCGCAGGTGCGCCCCCAGGCGTCGAGCAACGCCAACCTCCCAGCAGCGGCTGCCCGCCACCGATCACCGAGGCAGAGCGCCTCAGCGGCCTGCATCGTCCCGATGATGCCGGGCAGCACCCCCAGCACCCCCGCCTCCGCGCAGGAGGGCACCGATCCCGCGGGCGGCGGGGCGGGTTGCAGGCACCGGTAGCACGGTCCCCGGCGCGCATCGAAGACCCCCACCTGCCCGTTGAAGCCCAGCACCGCCCCGTGCACCAGCGGCAGCCCCAGCATGACGGTGGCGTCATTGACCAGGTACCGCGTGGGAAGTTGTCCGTGCCGTCGATGACCACGTCCCAGCCGTCCAGTTGCTCCAGGGCGTTATCGGCCGTCAATCGCGTCCGGTGGGCAGCGACCTCAATGTCAGGATTGAGCGCTCTGATCGCCTCGGCCGCCGAGTCCACCTTGGGGCGCCCCACGGCGGCCGTGGCATGGATGACCTGGCGTTGCAGGTTGGACACGTCGACGTTGTCGTCGTCAATGAGCCCGATCGTCCCCACTCCGGCGGCCGCCAGGTACAGGGCCGCCGGCGCCCCGAGCCCGCCGGCACCGATGAGCAGGGACCCGGGACGCGCGGATGCGCTGCTGCCCCACGAGCCCCACCTGCGGCACGAGCGCGTTGCGGTGGTAGCGCTCCAGCTCATCGCGGCTCAACGGCCGCAGACGCTCCTCGGCAATCACCGATCCGCAGACGCCATCGCGCTCGCTTCCCTCAACAGCGCTCACTTCGCCCTCCCTCATCTACACCCGGTCCTTCTCTCAACGTCTCAGTGCCGTGGTCCTCAACCCCGGCGAGCCAGAATACGCACCTGCACCGCCTTGATGACGCAGCAGACCTCCCGGCCCTCGGTGATGCCGAGCTCGGCCACGGCACCCGCGGTGACCGCCGCTGACAGCCGCTGCCCCTCCTCGAGCTCCAGGCGCACACTCACCAGCGCCCCGGAGCGCTCCAGCCCCGTCACCCGGCCGGTCAGGACGTTGCGAGGACTGCCGTGCGGTGCCTGCCGGTAGAGGGCGACGGCGTCGGGCGGCACCAGCGCAATACCCGGTGCTCCGGGGTGCAACACCTCGTCATGGCTGTCGCGGACGGCCGGCTCGCCGACCTGCCGGCCAGTGGCCTCCTCCCGGGGACGGCCGTGGATGACCTGCCCTGACGGCAGCCGCAACCCGGGAGCCTCGGCGTGGCCGTCGATGACCCCCGTGAGCACGGCCGTCCCCGTCAGGTGGGCGACGAAGTCCGAACGCGGCGTGGACAGGACCCGCGCCGTCGGCCCCTGCTCCACCACTCGGCCCCGGTCCAGGACGACGACGTCCTCGGCCAGTGCCGTCAGGTCCAGGACATCATGGGTCACCAGCAGCAGTGTCAGTCCCTCCTCGGCGCATCGATGCGCCACCAGGCGGCGCATCTCCTGACGGGCGGTGACGTCCAGGGCGGCCATCGGCTCGTCCAGGACCAGCAGGCGGGGCCCCGTCGCCAGCGCCCGGGCCAGCGCCACCCGGGCCGCCTGCCCGCCTGAGAGCGCTCCTCCCGGGCGGGAGGCCAGATGATCGGCCCCGACGGCGGCCAGCTCAGCTTGGGCCCGACGCGTTGCCTCCGCCCGGCTCACCCCCTGGCAGCGCAGCGCGAAGACCACGTTGCCCAGCACGGACATGTGGGTGAAGATGCCCGGCTCCTGGCTGAGCAGCGCCACCTGGCGCCGCCCCGCCCGCACGAAGTCCCCGGGACCGTCCAGGACTCGTCCGCCCAGCACGACCTGGCCGTTCTCGGCGTCCAGCAGGCCGGCCACCACGGAGCAGACCGTCGACTTGCCCGAGCCGTTGGGGCCGATGAGCGCCGTCGTGTGCCCGGCCTCCACCTCCAGGTCGATGACGACGTCGCGCTGCGGCAGCTCGAAGGCGACCTGCAGGTCCTGGCCGCGCCCAGTGCCCCGGGACGGCTCGACAACCCGGTCGTTCCCGTCCGGGGCCGAGGCCTGCGCGCCTCGGGGCTCCGACGCAGCGGCGTCGTGGTCCTGGCGCCCCCGGAGCCCGCGGCGGGGCAGTAGGCGGGCGGCCGCCCTGCCCCAGTCGATATTGGTCGCCCCGACGATGACGAAGGACAGGCCAATGAGCACGGCGGCCAGGGCCAGGGAGGTGGCCGTGTCCTTCTCCCGCTCCAGGTAGATGGCCAGCGGCATCGTGCGGGTGACGCCTTCCTTGGAGCCGGCGAAGGCGATGGTCGCCCCGAACTCGCCCAGGCTCCGGCCCAGGGCCAGGGCCGTGCCCCGAGCCAGAGCGAGGCGTTGCCAGTGGCAGCGTCACCTGCGCCAGAACCCGCCACGGGCGGCCCCGAGGCTTCAGGGCGGTGACTTCGGCCCGCTTGTCGCGGCTGCGCAGCGCCGCCTCCAGGGTGACCACCAGGAAGGCATGGAGACGAACACCTGGGCGATCACCACCGCGGTAGTGGAGAAGGCGATGGGCATCCCCCACTCCTTCCAGGTGCGCCCCCCAGCAGGCCGCGGTTGCCCAAGGTGGACAGCAGTGCGATACCGGCCACCACCGGCGGCATCGTCATCGGCAGCACCGCGAGATCCGCGCGATCCTCACCCCCGCCGCTGCGGGCGAGCAGCAGCGCCAGTGGCACGCCCAGCACCACGCAGACGACCGTGGAGCTCAGACAGGGTGCGGATCGAGAGCCACAGGGGCGGCTTGCGCCGACGGCGTTGCCAGCAGCGTAGAGCCGCCCCCAGGACACGCGCGTCCCCCATACCCACCAGGGGCAGGACGATTGCGCAGCCCCCAGGACGGCCAGCGCGGTCACGAGGGACGGGCAGAGGTGAGCGAGCGGCCCGCCCGCGCCGAGAAAGGGCGCGGACGGGCCGCCGTACCGACTGCTGCTCCGAGCGTGCAGTGGGGACATCTGGTTCACAGACTCATGTCTATCAGGCCACCGATTCAGACCGGCAAAGCTCATCACGGAGCAGTGGTCTGCGCGGTGAGCTTTGTTCGCCTCGGGGCGGAGGACCCCTCAGCGGTCGCGGCCTGGGACGGGGCGGCGCTGGCTCCGGAGTTGGCCGCGGAACTGGCCCCGGCGCTCGCCGCCGCGCTGCCCGGGGCGGAGGCCCCGGCGCTCGCTCCGGCAGCGGTGCTGCCGGGCTTGCCGAAGCCGTGTTTGGCCAGGATCTCTGACCGGTCTTGCCGGTGACGGCATCGATGAAGGCCTGCGCGCCCGCAGAGGTTCTCGGGCTTGGCGGTCTGGGCGATCGGGTAGTGGTTGACGACGCCGCCGTCGGGGATGTCGATCTTGTCCGTCTTGTCCTTGGCGGCCGCCGCGTCGGTGGTGTAGACGATGCCGGCGTCGGCCTCACCGGACTCGACCTTGCCGCGCACGTCGGTCACCTTCTGCTCCTCGGAGACCGGCGAGGGTGATTCCCTGGGCCTGGGCGAGACTGCTGGTGGCCTCACCGCAGGGCACCTCGGGGCGCAGATGACCAGGTTGGCGCCGTCCAGCGACGAGTCCAGCCCGGTGATCTTCTTGGGGTTGCCCTTGGGGACGATGAGGGTCAGGACGTTGGTGGCGAACTCGGTCTGGCTCCCGACCAGCTTCTGGTCCGCAGCGGTCTTCATCGTGGAGTTGTTGGCCGTGGCCAGGACGTCGGCGCTGTCGCCACCCGCCAGGGAGGCCACCAGGTCCTGGGGGCCCTGGAAGTCGAAGGTGACGTCCAGGCCGGGATTGTCCTTCTCCACGGTCTTCTCGATCTCCTCGAAAGCCTTCTGGAGGGAGGCTGCGGCCAGGACCGTGACCTTGCCGTTGGCCTTCCCCGTACCGCCCGAGGCGCCTGCGGAAGCGGCTCCCGTGGTGGTGCCGGTGGAGCTGTTGGAGGCGGACCCGCCGCAGGCGGCCAGACAGACGGCGGAGAGCAGACTGACAGCGGCGATGGCCGCGCGACGAGTGATACTCATACGTTGTCCTTTCGTGACGGCGGGAACGTCCGGTTCAGGCTCCCTGGGAGGGAGTGACGTCGTTGGCCCCCTGGTTGCCGGTGCCCTGGGTCCGCACCGGGGTCCAGCCGCGGGAGGTCTGAGCGGTGGAGGTGGCGCCCTCGCGGGAACGGTAGACCACGTAGGGGCGGGTCACGTAGCCCACGGGCGCGGAGACCACGTGGACCAGGCGGGTGAAGGGCCAGATCGCCAGGAGCAGGAAGCCCGCGATGACGTGGAGCTTGAAGGAGACCGGCACGTCGGCCATCAGCCCGGGGCGCGGCTGGAGGACCAGTACCGAGCGCAGCCAGGGGCTGATCGTCTCGCGGTAGTCGTAGCCGTGGGCGTCGGTGAGCTGGTTGAGGACCGTGGCCGCCGTTCCCAGCAGGATCGGCACGATGAGGAAGCAGTACATGACCAGGTCGTTGCGGGTGGTGGCCAGGCGCACGCTCTTGACGACGATGCGCCGGTAGATGAGCCCGACCAGGCCCACGATCGTCAGGATAGCCGCCAGGGTTCCCAGGTAGGTGGCGCCCAGGGTGGTACATGTGCTGGGAGACGCCCTAGCATCTCGGTAACGTCCTTGGGCACCAGGGCCCGACGACGTGACCGCCCATCACCATGAGGAAGCCCAGGTGGAACAGGGGGAGGCCAGGCGCAGGGATGCGGGACTCGTTCCACTGCGAGGGCAGGGAGGTCCAGCCGAACTGGTCGGTGCGCCACCGCCAGATCATGCCTGCCACCAGCAGCACCAGGCTGGCGTAGGGCAGGGCCACCCACATGAGGTTCTGCTGAATCGGGCTCATGTCATGCTCTCCTGGCTGCTTGTGAAGGGGAAGGATCGGCGACTGGTGCCAGAGCCCGGCACGGCAGTTACACCGGACAGGCTCGGGTTGCGCACGGGAATGGTCAGGGAAGGGCAGGGTGTCGGTGACACCGACGGTCTCAGTGGGCGGCCCGGCCGCCACGAGGGCGCGTACGCGCTCGGCGGTGGCCTCGTCGATCTGCGGCAGAGTCATCGAGACGGCCTCCACCAGCCCCGCGTAGGGGGAGGCGGCGTCGGCCAGGGCGCTGCGCAGCTACTCGATGCCCTCCCGGTGGGAGGACAGGAGCGCACTGGCCACCTCGTCGCCGCTGCGCTCGGACGGGCTCGAGGACCACCGGCGGGTAGTCGGGCAGGGCTCGTCGGCGGCCATCTCGTAGCCGGGCGGCCGCCGGTGCCTGTTTGAAGGCCAGCAGCGCGGCGCCCCGGTGCCGGGTGTCGCCCACCGTGTAGTACGTCAGGGTACAGGCAGCGGCGCCGACGTCGGTCGAAGACCTCCACGTAGTGCTCGGCCACGGCCCGCTCACCGCGGAGCCGCGCCTGAGCGATGAACTCCTCCAGGAGGACGGCCACCTCCGCCGGCAGTGTGGCCGGCTCGGCCTCGACGGCGTTCAGGCGCGTCTCCAGAGTCCCTCGGCCGGGTAGTCCAGCAGCAGCGAGGCCGCCATGTGCACGGTGGCTCGCTGGGAGGTGTCAGTTGCACCTCGGCGGGTTTCTCAAGAACCCGGGGGCGCGGACGAAGGAGACCATCTCAGAGGTCCCTGAGGGCCGCGACCGCCGGGCCGGTCGAGGTCGGCCGCCGGGGCCTGACCCACCGGCTCAGGAACACCGACCTGCGGCATGCCCGGGCGGCGGCCGGCACCGGCTCGCGGCGCACGGTCGGCAGCGGCAGGCTCACCGGGCCGCCGTTCATGGCGCCACCGCCCTGGCCGTGGAAGGAGGCGACGTCGGGGTGGCACCCGGCCGGGGCCCCCTCACCCAGAAGGGTCATGACGTCGTTGCCCATGGACTCCATGCCGCGGGGACCTCGGGCTTGGCGGTGGGGATGACGTAGCGGTCGTCGTACTTGGCAATGGCCAGCAGCCGGTACATGGCCTCCGAAACTGCTGCCGTCCAGGCCCACGGCGGCGGCGATGGCCGGGTCGGGCTCGCGGCCCAGGCGCACGTCGCGCATGTGGGAGCGCATCGCGGCCAGGCGCCGCAGCACGAGGCTCGACCGTGTTGGTCTCACCGGCCGTGAACAGCCCCGCCAGGTACTCCAGCAGGGATGCGCATGTCGGAGACGGCCGTGAGCAGCACCTTGTAGTTCTCGCCGTCCGGGCCGGCGGCCGCGACCTCGTCGACGACTGGGGAGAGCGGGGATGTACCAGACCATCGGCATGGTGCGGTACTCGGGGTGAGGGGCAGGGCCACCTCGTAGGTGTCGATGAGGGTCCCCAGATGGGGAGGCCTGAGCCGCCTCGATCCAGTTGTCCGGGACGCCCTCGGCGCGCACCCGCCACGACCTCGGGGTCGTGGGGGTTGAGGAGGATCTCGCGCTGGGCCATGTACAGGTCCTGCGGGTCCTGACGGCGGCGGCCTGCGAGACGCGATCGGCGTCGTGAGGAGGACGCCCAGGTAGCGCAGGCGGCCCACACAGGTCTCCGAGGCACACAGTGGGCTGGCCGATCTCCAGGCGCGGGTAGCACAGGGTGCACTTCTCGGCCTTGCCGGTGGCGTGGTTGAAGTAGACCTTCTTGTAAGGGCAGGAGGACACACATGCGCCAGCCGCGGCAGGCGTCCTGGTCCACCAGGACGATGCCGTCCTCAGTGCGCTTGTACATGGCGCCCGACGGGCAGGCGGACACGCAGGTGGGGTTGAGGCGGTGCTCGCAGATGCGCGGCAGGTAGAACATGAAGGCCGACTCGATGTCGGTGCGCACCTTCGTGCTCATCGCCTCGATGATCGGGTCCTGCTGGAGGGTCTCCATGGAGCCGCCCAGGTCGTCATCCCAGTTGGGACCCCACTTGATGGTGGGCATGTACTCGCCGGTCAGGCTGGCTCTTGGCGCGCGCCACCGGAAGCGCCAGGGGAGTCCTTAGGGGGCCGAGAGCAGGCTTGTCGTACTCGTGGGTCCACGGCTCGTAGTAGTCCTCGACTGTGGGCATCTCGGGGTTGGCGAAGATGTTGACCAGGCGGCGCAGGCGCCCGCCCGAGCAGGGGCCGCAGGCGGCCCGAGGCCGTGCGCTCCCAGCCGCCGCGCCGGGTGTCCTGGTCCTCCCAGCCCTTGGGGGTAGCCGACACCAGGGCGGGTCTCGACGTTGTTGAACCACATGTACTCGGTGCCCTCGCGGTTGGTCCAGGCCTGCTTGCAGGTCACTGAACAGGTGTGGCAGCCGATGCACTTGTCGAGGTTCATCACCATTGCGATCTGGGCCATGACCTTCATCAGAAAAGTCACCTCCTGGTTGCTGCGGCGACGGATAAGCGTGACCTCGTCGCGGTTGTTGCCCGTGGGGCCGATGTAGTTGAAGGCGTAGGACAGCTGCCCGTAGCCGCCTGCGAAGTGGCTGGGCTTGAGCACGATCCGCGTCAGGGAGTTGTGCGTCCCGCCGCGCCTGCCGCTGGACTCGGTCAGCGGGGTGTTCATGGTGCGCTCCTGGGCGTGGTGCATGAAGACCATGCCCTCGGGAATGCGGTGGGAGACAATGGCGCGCGCCGCCGCGATGCCGTTGCGGTTGTAGGCCTCGACCCACTCGTTGTCCTTGAGCGCCGATCTTGTCGGCGTCCTGAGAACTCATCCAGATGGTCTGGCCCCGCGTCCCAGCGTGAGCATGTGCAGGGTTGTCGAAGTACTGCGGGTGGATCGCCCACTTGTTGTGCGCGGTGATGTGCGCACCGCGACCTCCGCCGTGCCCGCCTGGCTCGTGGACACCCGAGCCCGGTGCGGCCTCCCGTACAGGGCGTGGAAGTCCAGTGGCGGCCGGAAGATCGGCAGGGGACTCGCCCATGTCTCGCATCCAGTCGTGGTCGAGGTAGTAGTGCATGCGCCCGGTCAGGGTGTGCCAGGGCTTGGCGTGCTCCACGTTGACCACGAAGGCCGAGTAGCGCCGTCCGCCGTGCTCGGAGCCGGACCACTCCGGGAGGTGATGACTCCTGGGGCTTGACCTGGGTGTCGGCAGAAGGAGATGCTTGCCTGCCTCCTCCTCGCTGAGAGCTCGACCAGCGGGGTGCCGGTGCGCTTGGACAGCGTGTCCCAGCCCTCAGTGGCGATGCGCCCGTTGGTGGTGCCCGACAGCGTGAAGATGGCGTCGGCGGCACGGATGTCGGTGTCGAGCAGCGGCGCCGGCGGCCACGCCGTCGGAGGAGACCCCGTGGTTGCGGGCTGGGCGCTCCACCTCCGGACCGGGTTTGAGCATGATGCCCTTGCAGGGAATCCCCGAGCTTCTCGGCCAGGGGCCCAGGGCGTCGAACTTGGCCCGGATCTGGGTGTAGTCGCGCTCGGTGGGCACCAGCTTGGGCATCGTCACTCCGGCACCCACTCCTGGGGAGGGAGGACACGTCACCGTGCGCCATCGTCAGGGCGTCGGGGTGTCGTGCGTCAGGGCGCGGCGACGACGTCGGTCTGGGTGCCCAGGTAGCGCGGCGCCCAGGCGGAGATGAGCCCGGCCAGGGTCTGGAAGACCTGGAAGTCGGTGCGCGCCTCCCAGGGCAGGGTCGATGGCCGCGTTGAAGGAGTGCACGAAGGGTGCATGTCGGTCGAGGAGATGTCGTGCTTCTCGTACCAGGTGGCCGCCGGCAGGACGACGTCGGAGTGCAGGGTGGTGGAGGTGTTGCGGAAGTCCGCGGTCCACATGAGGTCGAGCTTTGCCCACGGGGGCCCTCGTCGCGCCAGGTCACCGAGGCGGGCCGCTGCTCGGCCGGGGTCTCGACGGCGTTGACGTCGTTATCCGCACCCACCATGTGGCGCAGGAAGAACTCCGTGCCCTTGGCCGAGCCTGCCCAGCAGGTTCGTGCGCCACGAGCACAGGATGCGCGGGAAGTTCTCAGGGGCGTCAGGGGTCCTCGCAGGCGAGCGCAGGCTCACCGGAGCAGCAGCTGCTCGACGATGTAGTCCTTGGGGTCCATGCCCGCCTCGGCGGCCTGCTGGCCCAGGAGCAGCGGGGCTGCGGTTGAAGGTCGGGTAGGACGGCGTCCACCCGCGCTTCATGGCTTCGACCATGGCGTCGGTCGTGGTCTTGCCCGCCAGGGTGCCGGGCCCCAGCAGGGGAGGCCAGGCGCTCGGCGGAGGTGTTGTCGTAGCGCCACTGGTCGGTGGTGAGGTACCAGAAGCCGGTGGAGATCATCTGTCGGGCCGGGCGGTGCCAGTCCAGGGCGAAGGCGTACTGCTGGAAGCCGCTGAGCGGGCGGACCTTCTCCTGACCCACGTAGTGGGCCCAGCCGCCGCCGTTGACGCCCTGGGTGGCGCACATGCGAGGTCAGCGCCAGGATCGTCCGGTGAGATCTGGTCGGCGTGGTAGTAGATGGTTGATGCCCGCGCCCGTGACGATCTGGGGCGGCCGCCGGACTCCACGGCGTTGAGGGCGAAGTCGCGCGCCACCTGGATGATGGCGGGGCCGGGAACGCCGGTGAGCTCGCTGGCCCAGGCGGGAGTGCCTGGGACAGTGGCGTCCTGGTAGTCCGCGGGCCACTCGCCCGGCATGGACGGGCGCTCGACGGCGTACTGGGCCAGGAGCAGGGTCGTAGACGGTGGTGACCATGCGGTCCCCGATGCGGGTGACCGGCACGCCGCGGCGACGACGCCGCCGCCCACGGAGCCCTCGGGGGTGGAGGAGCCGGGCAGGTCGAAGCGGGGCAGGAGCACCTCGGCGGCCTGAACCTGGGGGCCCTCGCCGTGCAGGGTCCAGAATGCTCATGACCGGGTCGACACCCTCCATGAGCAGGTTCCACTTTGCCCTCACCCTCAGGGGGTGAAGCGGTCGGCCAGGGTGCCGCCGGGGTCGGCCGGGCCGCGCTCGCGGTCCCACACGAGGGGCGGAACTCGTTCTTCAGGGGCGCCGGTGGAGACGCCGTCGACATCGGAGGCCGTCACGAAGCGACCGGGCACGTAGCCGGTGCCATCGGGGAGGGGTCCAGACTGATGAGGAAGGGGAGTCGGTGTGACGGCGCATGTAGTCCAGGAAGAAGGACTCCTCGCGCTTGACGTGGAACTCCGAGAGGATGACGTGACCCATTGCCCTGGGCCAGGGCGCCGTCGGTGCCAGGGGCCACGCGCAGCCACTGGTCGGCGAACTTGGTGTTGTCGGCGTAGTCGGGGAGACGGCCACGACCTTCTGCCCGTGGTAGCGGGCCTCGGTCATGAAGTGGGCGTCCGGGGTGCGGGTCAGCGGCAGGTTGGAGCCCCACATCATGAGGTACTGGGAGTTGTACCAGTCGCCGGCCTCGGGGACGTCGGTCTGGTCCCCGAAGACCTGCGGTGAGGCCGGCGGCAGGTCGGCGTACCAGTCGTAGAAGGAGAGCATCGTGCCGCCGATGAGCTCGTGGAGGCGGCCTCCGGCTCCGTAGGAGACCTGGGACATGGCCGGGATGACGCTGAAGCCGGCGATCCGGTCCGGGCCCCAGGCGCGGATGGTGTGGACGTAGGCGGCCGCGACGATCTCCATGGCCTCGTCCCAGCCCACGCGGACCATGCCGCCCTTGCCTCGAGCGGACTTGTATGCCTTGGCGGTGGCGGGGTCACCGGTGACCTGCGCCCAGGCGGCGACCGGGTCGCCGTCGTTGTCGGCCTTCGCGGCGCGGAAGGGCGTCCAGCAGGGACCGAGCGCACGTAGGGGTAGCGGATGCGCGTGGGGGAGTAGGTGTACCAGGAGAAGGCTGCACCGCGCGGGCAGCCGCGGGGTTCGTACTCGGGCATGTCCGGCCCCGTGGTGGGGTAGTCGGTGATCTGCTTCTCCCAGGTGATGATGCCGTCGGAGACGTAGACCTCCCAGGCGCACGACCCGGTGCAGTTGACCCCGTGGGTGGAGTGGACCATCTTGTCGTGGCTCCACCGGTGGCGGTAGAAGGTGTCGGCCTCGCGCCCTCCGGTCAGGAACAGGCGGCGGGCGTCGGCAGAGGCTTGTCCTCGACGCAGGTACGAGCCCAGCGTGAGCAGTCCGGGGGCGTTCTCGACCTGCTGGTCGGGTCCAGGAACGATCCCGGGGCCGGTGGTCTGGGAGCCGGTGGTGCTCATCAATGGTCCTTTGATCCGTGAAGCTGGTGGGTGGTCAATGGTGTGTCTGTGTTTATCAGTGGTCAGCCTGGGGCTGGCTGGCGGCGGTCCGGCCGATGGAGACCGGGCGGGCGCTGCCCCCTCGACGGGGCAGGCGGGCGGGCGAGTCGTGAGCCGCCGCACCGCCGAGCCCGTCAGACAGTTGTGGGCGTTCCGAACGGATGCCGGATGTGGGAACTCAGCCCGGGAACGGGGCTCCCGGTCGCGCGTAGCGCAGCCAGCAGATGACCGCGCACACGGCGCAGTAGGCGACCGAGATCCAGAACCAGGCGGTGGTGCCCAGGGAGGCGATGGCGACGCCGACGATGAAGGGGCCCAGGCTGGCAATGGCGGCCGTGAAGCCGATGGCGCCGCCGGCCCTGCCGCTTGGGCATGATCATCGGCATCTGCTTGAAGGTGCCGGCGTTACCCAGGCCGGAGAAGAAGAACATCGCCAGCATGGACCACAGGAAGCCGGGGAACTGCGCCGGATCGGTCGGGTGGAGGTAGAAGGTGGTGACGGCGAGTGTGGCGCCCATTCCCACGATGGAGATGAAGGTCCAGATGGCCCCGCCGAAGCGGTCGCACAGGGGCCCCCACAGCATTCGGACCACCGACCCGATCAGCGGCCCGAGGAAGGCGTAGGTCGCACCCAGGGGCAGCAGGGACTTGTCGAAGTGATCGGCCAGGGGCGAGCCAGGCCCGTAGGTGTTCTTGATGAGGAGTCCGAACTGTGCGGCGAACCCGGAGAACAGCCCGAAGGTCGCCACGTACATGAGCGTCATGTACCAGGTGTCGGGGTTGGTGAAGATATCGATCTGCTGGCGGATGTTGGCCTTGACCGGGACGTCCTTGAGCAGGGCGAAGGCGAGGACCGCGGCCACGATGGTCCACGGGATGAAGAAGACGGCCACGTTGTGGACCCACACTTGGCCGCTGCCGGCGTGCTGGGGGGCGATCCAGGTGATGCCCAGCAGACCGAAACCCATGAGCCAGGGGCTCAGCAGCTGGATGATACTCATTCCCATGTTCCCGACGCCCGCCTGGATCCCCAGGGCGGTACCGGTCAGCCGCTTGGGGAAGAAGTAACCGGTCGAGGGCATGTAGCCGGAGAACGAGCCGCCCCCGATCCCGCAGGCGAAGGCCAGGGCGAGCAGTGTCCCGAAGCTCGTCTCGGTGCTCTGCACCGCGAAGAACCAGCCGAGCATCGGCAGAGCGTAGAGCAGGGACGACCATGCGACGAGCTTGCGGGTGCCGACGATCGGCGGCAGGAACATGTAGATGAAGCGGATCAGGCCGCAGGACAGGCCGGGCATGGCGGCGAGCCAGTACAGCTGGCTCTCGGTGAGCTTGAAGCCGATCTCGGTGAGCTTGGGGGCGATCGCGCTGGGAAGTAACCAGACGCAGAAGGCCAGGATCATCGAGTAGGTCGAGATGGTCAGAGTGGTCCAGGCGATCTTCGCGGACCAGTTCTCCGGCTCTTCAGGGTTCCACCCTGTGAGGACGCGACCGGAGGTGTCGAGCGTGGACATAGGGCTCCTGCTGTTGTGGGGCTCGGTCCGCTGGGCGACAGCGCCCTGGACCTGAGACTGTGTGGAGAGGGTCGGTGAAAGCCTGCGGACTCACACCGCGCTCAATGATGCATTGAGTTGGTCAGATCTTCATGCAAGGGACGAATGTCTGAGCAATACGAGGCGAAACCGACGACTCGGAGGTGACTAAGGGCGGTGAATTAGGTTCAACATTAGTTGCCTAATTGAGGTTGTCGGTTGGATCGGGACGTGTTGCCCTTGAAACTCCGAGTGGGAGACGGAGGAGCCGCGCGGGGTGTAGGCGGACTACGGTGGGTCCATGAGTGAGACCCCCATCGTCCAGAAGGGCCTGGCGGCCCTGCCCGAGCCCGTCAAAGGGTGCCGTCATCACCGTCTCCGACCGCTGCGTCAGCGGTGAGAGAGGACCTCTCCGGCCCGCTGGCCCAGCGCCTCCTGGCTGAGCACGACGTCGTCGTCGAGAAGGTGGACCTCGTGCCCGACGGCATCGAGCCGGTGCGCAAGGCGATCAGGCGGGCGGTGGCCGACGGCGCCCGGGTGGTCCTGACCACCGGCGGTACCGGGGTGACCCCTCGGGACCTCACCCCGGAGGCGACGGCACCACTGCTGGAGACCCGCATCGAGGGGCATCGAGGCGCAGATCCGCGCCCACGGGCTGACCAAGACACCGCTGGCGGGACTGTCCCGCAGGGCTGGTAGGCGTGACCTCTCGCGGCGACGACGGCGCCCTGGTCGTCAACGCCCCCGGCTCGCGCGGTGGGGTCAAGGACACCGTTGCCGTCGTCGGCCCCCTGGTGCCCCATGTCCTGGAGCAGCTCGGCGGCGGCGACCACTGAGCACACTCGAGCACTGCTGAGCGATTCGGATTGAGCCGGGCTGCTACTCAGGGCGGCCCGAGTCCCAGGAATGGACCTCGGCCCAGGTGTCCAGATCCCGCACGACATCGCGAGCCGTGGAGATGGCCCTGACGCGGAGCGTCCCGAGTGCCAGCGCACAGCCGTGTCCCTGCAGAGGTGTGCCGCCCGGGGCGACGGCTGCGGCCAGTGCTCGGCGACGGTAGAGGCCCAGCAGGTACTGGGTGTGCTCACCGTCGCGGGCGCAGACGCCGTCCAGCCTCGGCCCGGCCTGCACCAGCGCCCGGTGCAGGGCCGGCAGCGCCCTCAGGACAAGGGCGCGTCGCAGGTGAGGATCCCGGCCAGTCCCGCAACCGGGGCGCTCCGTCCCAGGACATCCAACCCGGCCGCGATGCCGGCGACGGGCCCTCCCAGGGGAGGGTCCTCCAATGCCCGTAGGACGCCATCGGGCAGAGCGACCTCCGCCGGGGCGACAACGCACACGCGCCCGAGCGGAAGGCCCTGTTCGCGAAGACTGCTCCAGGCCGGCCAGCACGTGGTCGAGCAGGCGCAGCCCCGGGCGACGACGTCGGGCTTGGAGGCTCCGTCAACCGAGCGCCGGTTCCGCCGGCCAGCACGACGACGTCGGCGGTCTCGGCGACCTCGGTGACTTCGACCGCATCCTCGGTGCTCACGATGGCGCGGGCCGTCTGCTCAGGCCACATCGCCGCGGTCACCGCGGTCACCGCGCACCCAGTCCCCTGAGCGTCCCCCGGACTTGGCGACCACCTTGGCCTCGCGCAGCTCGACGCCCCGGTCCACTCCCTTGACCATGTCGACGATCGCCAGTCCCGCCACGGTGGCGGCGGTGAGTGCCTCCATCTCCACGCCTGTGCGGTCGGCCGTGCGCACCGTGGTCTCGATGCGCACGCCGCCGTCGACGATCTCCAGGTCCACGCGCGCCCCGTGCACACCAATGACATGCGCCAGAGGAAGGAGCTCGGGGACCTTCTTCGTCGCCGCGATCCCGGCCACACGGGCCACGGCGAGCACGTCGCCCTTGGGGACAGAGCCGCCGCGCAGGGCGTCGACGATCGCCTCCGAGCAGGCCACGAAGGCACTGGCGCGGGCCTCGCGCACGGTGGGGGTCTTGGCGGTGACGTCCACCATGTAGGCGGCGCCCGCCTCGTCCAGGTGGGTGAGGGTGATCTCGGGGCGGGTAGTCATAACAGGCTCCTTCACTGGGATACGGGGTCGCGCCCTGTGGGCGCAGTCCGGGGCTCTTGACGGCGACCTGCAGGGGCGGCGGTCGCCGAGCTCGATGAGGCGGACAGCGGGATGAGGGGCAGCTCGTCGCCGACCTCGACCGCCTCGACCTCGGCGGCCACCACCGCCAGCGCCTGCGCGGCCGGCAGCGATGCCACCAGGTGCGAGCCGGAGCCCAGCCGGTGAGTGGGCGTCACCCAGGGCAGGCCCGCACCGTCACCGACGTCGGAACGGACTCCGGAGCCGGTAGGGGCCTCAGTGAAGCGCACCGGAACGTGCTGGCGCCGCCCCGGCGGGGTTCGCCAACCCACCGCCGCGCGCGCCGTCAGAACAGCCCGACCCGGAAGCGGCTCCGCGCCGCCTGCCGCATCCTGCCCGGCCAGACGGGCCAGCGCCGGCGCCACGATCGTGGTGAAGGAGACCAGGACACTCACCGGGTTGCCCGGCAGCAGATGATCGGCACCCGCCGGCCGTCGTCGGCGAGCACCCAGCCGTGCCCCTGGGGCTTACCCGGCTGCATGGCCACCTTGACGAAGTCCAGGTGGACCGGGGCCTCCTCGCCCCGCTGTACCTGCGCCAGCATCGTCAGCGGGTCGAAGGCACCCGCTGACACGCCCCCGGAGGTGATGATGAGATCGGCGCCGGCCGCGGCCTGCCGCAGCACCTCAGCCAGGGACTCGGCCGTGTCGCCGCTGCGGGCCACGCTCGTGCACACGGCCCCGTGCTCGGTGACCAGCCCGGCCAGCAGCAGGGAGTTGGAGTCGGGAATCGTCCCGGGCTCCAGCGCCTGGCCGGCGTCACGCAGCTCGGCCCCGGTGGACACCACCGCCACGCGCACCTGCGGCCGCACCAGCACCGAGCCGAGCCCCACGGAGGCCAGGGCGGAGATGGCCGCCGCCGACAGCCTCGTCCCCGCCGCCATGACCGGATCACCCGCGGCCACGTCCTCCCCGGCGCGGCGCACGCTGAGGCCCGGGGTCGCTGCCGCGCGGATCTCGACGCGCTCGGGAATCGGGTGTGGGCCGGGAGCCTGGTCGGTGTCCTCCACCTTGACCACGGCGTCCGCGCCCTCAGGCAGCATCGCCCCAGTCATGATCCGCTGGGCGGTTCCCTCCGCGAGGGGCCGCGGTGCGGCGCCGGCCGGAACGTCCCCGCTCACCGGCAGAACCACGGGCGTCTGTGGGCAGGCGCCGGTCGTGTCCTTCGCGCGCACCGCGTAGCCGTCCATCGCCGAGTTCGTCCACGGCGGCACCGGCACGGCGGCGGTCACGTCCTCGGCCAGCACCCGGCGGTGCGCTCGCCCCAGTGGCACACGGCCGCCCTCAAGGGGCGAGAGGGCCTCCAGCACCTGGGAGACGTAGTCCTCCAGCGGAATCATCTGCGCCATAGCGGTCCTTCCTTCGGCGGGTACCCTGCGGGCTGCGACTTCAGGGCGGGCGGTCGTGGGGCCGGTGCCCGAACATCCGGGGCCTATCATGCCCGTTCAGCCGGGGAAGCCCACATGGGTATGCTCGCGGCCGACCATCCGATCACGCCCAGCCCGCCGCCCAGATCGAGGAGACCCCCGTGACGCCCAGCCCCGACCAGCCCAGCCGGCCGCTCCCGGCTCCCACGGCCCGCGTGGTACGCGCCGAGGTCACCGAGTCACCCATCAGCGTCACCGAACTCGCCGACGCCGTCCAGGACGCCGCCGCCGGCGCCGTCGTCACTTTCGAGGGCGTGGTCCGCAACCACGACGCCGAGCGCGCCGTCACCGGCATCGGCTACTCCTGCCACCCCACGGCCGGCCAGATCGTCGAGCAGATCGCCCAGGACGTGGCTCAGCAGGGGCGGGTGCGGGCCCTGGGCGTCGTCCACCGCGTCGGCGACCTGAGCGTCGGGGAGGCAGCGCTCGCGGTCGCCGTCAGCTCCGACCACCGCGCCGAGGCCTTCGCCGTGTGCAGCCAGATCGTCGAGGAGGTCAAGAGCGCCTGCCCGTGTGGAAGCGCCAGACCTTCACCGACGGCTCGAGCCAGTGGAGCAACATCGCCTGACGTCTTATCGCCGAGCCTGGAACGTCCCGGGCAGCCTGGTGGAAGAACGGTCGGGTTACGCGACAACCGTCCGGCTCGATGCGGTGGTCACCCGCCAGCGAAGGGCGGGAGCACGTCGACGGCGTCGCCGTCGGCCAGGGGCGTGAGCGAGTCCGCCGGGGTGGAGACCGAGTTGACGAGGAAGCTGCAGATCGGGATGACCCGCGCCATCTCCAGGCCTCGACCGGAGAGCTGCTCGCGCAGAGCCGCCAGTGTCGTGCCGGCGGGCAGGTCCAGGCGCTCCTCGGGGCGCCCGGCGGCCTCAGTGGCCGCGGCGAAGTAGCGCAGGGTCACAGAGATCTGCGCCTGACCGGCGTGCGCGTCCGCCTGGGGCGACAGGCTCGGGGAGGGGTTCGTCATGGGGGCTCCTGAGGATTCGGGTCAGCCACCGATGGCCGACATGGTGCGCTGCGGGCGAGCGAAGCCGTCGCTCTCGGTGTGGGGACTGTCCGAGCCGTGCGCGCGGGGCTTGCCCCAGGTTGCGCCGGCCCAGATGCGGATGAGCTCGTCGTCGTCGGCACCGGCGCGCATGGGGCCGCGCAGGTCGGTCTCGGTGCTGGAGAACAGGCAGGTCATGAGGCGCCCGTCGGCCGTGATCCGGGTGCGGTCGCAGTCCGAGCAGAAGGGGGCGGTGACCGAGGCGATGACGCCCACCGTCCCGGCCGGATGCTCCTGGCCCAACGCGCTTCCGGCGGCGACGCGCCACAGCGCCGCCGGACGACGGTCCGGGCGGCCCACCTCGGTGAGGGTGAATCCGGCCTCCCGCAGCACCCCCAGGATCTGATCGACGCCGACGACGTCCTGGCTGCTCCAGGTCTCGCGCGGTCCCAGCGGCATGTGCTCGATGAACCGCAGCTGCCAGCCACGGCGCAGGCACTCGGTTAGGAGACGTGGCGCGCGTTCCTCCACGGTGGCGGGCACGGCCACGGCATTGACCTTGATGGGGTCCAGGCCGGCCTCCTGGGCGCCGGCGATCCCGGTCAGGACGTCGGCGAGCCGGTCACGGCGAGTGAGGGCGGCGTAGTCCTGCGGGTCCAGGGAGTCGATGGAGATGTTGACGCGGTCCAGGCCCGCCGCCCGCAGCCCGGCGGCCCGCTTCTCCAGGCCCAGGCCGTTGGTGGTCAGGGCGATGTCCGGCTTGGCTCCGGCCAAGGTCCGCAACGCGGACAGTGCTTCGACGATCTCCTCCAGGTCGCGCCGCATGAGCGGCTCGCCACCGGTCAGGCGGATGCGCTCGACCCCCAGGCGCTCGACGGCGATGCGCCCCAGGCGGGTGAGCTCGGCGGTGGCCAGCAGATCCGGGGTGGGCAACCACTGGAGACCCTGCGCGGGCATGCAGTAGGTGCAACGCAGGTTGCAGCGGTCCGTGATGGACAGGGCGCAGGTCGCGCACGGTGCGCCCGTAGCGGTCGACCAGGCTGCTGAGGGGACGCCGTCGGCAGCCGGGGCCGACAGGCCGGGACGTTCGGGCAGGTCAGGGTAGCACCGGCCGGGTCGTCGGCATGGGCAGGTCCGCGGAGGTCCCACGGCTCCTGCTCGGGCCGACGACCGCGGCATCGAGTGGTGCTGGTGTCATGCGTTGAGCATATCGGGAGCGCGCCGACGGTATGGAGCCAGGCCCGTTGAGGCCCCGAGCCCATGGCCGAAGCCGAGTGCTAGGGACCGCGGGTGCCTTCCGCCGGCCGGTCGCGCTCAGGCGCGGATCAGGCGGTGCGCAGGATCTCGACGCGTGCGAAGCCCTCGGACTGCTCCAGCAGCGTGTGCTGGAAGGTGAAGGGCAGCTGGTCGATCTGGGCCAGCAGAGGGGTGGGCACGTGCGGGGCCACCAGGTCGAAGCCCTCACCGGGGTTGAGGGAGGATGCGGCGCCAATGACCGCGGCGTGGCGCAGACGGTGCGGGATGGCGCGCGCGTCCAGGGTGAGGCGCTCGTCGCTGTGCTCGTGGCAGCCGCAGCTGGACTTCTTCTCAGTGACGGGCAGCAGCTCGGGGCTCTCGCTCATAGGGCTCTCCTTCGGAGTGTTTCGTACTGGTGTGCGTGACCTTACTACCACCGCAGGGCCGGCTGGAACGACTGTCCACCGCCAGTGGAACGGCTGTCCACTTCTGCTGGCGCGACTGGCCACCTCCGCTGGCGCGGCCAGCCCCACTCAAACCTACCGAAACTTCATAAGTGACGCGGAGCCGTGTCGTCTATGAAGTTTCTGTCGATGTGAGTGCGTGGTGCGTGGGTTTGCGGCGCCGTTGGATACGGTTGGACCGTGGAGACGGACCGACTCAGCCAGGCGCTGACCAGCCGCGTGGCGCCGCGCCTGGTGGCCCTGGCCCTGGGCGCCGCCTGCATCCTCATGGGACTCAACGCCGCCCTCCTGCGCCTCAGCCTGCCGGCCCCCGTCGACGGGGCCGAGCTGGCGGCGCTCCACGGCCCCCTCATGCTCGTCGGCTTCCTGGGGACCGTCATCGCCCTGGAACGGGCGGTCGCCGCCCGCACCCCTGGGCCTTCCTCGCCCCCTGGGAAGTGCCGCGGGCTGCCTGGCCCTCCTGGCCGGTGCCCCCGACGTCGTCGGCCGGGGCCTCCTCACCGGCGCCGCCGGCATCCTGTGCGCCATCTACCTGCGGGTTCACCGGCGCGCCCCCAGCGCCGCCGTCGACGTCGAGGCCATGGGCGGGGCCGCCCTCCTGCTGGGAGACGTCCTGTGGCTGGGTGGGCGCGGCATGGAGGACGTCGTCCCGCTGTGGCTGCTCTTCCCCACGCTCACCATCATCGGCGAGCGCCTGGAGCTGGCCCGCATCGCCTTCCTCGACGAGATGGTGGAGACCGTCGTCGAGGCGCTCTCCGGCGCGGCGGTCCTGGGTGCCTGCCTGTTGCTCATCGCACCGGGCTCCCACCTCGTGGTTGGCCCGGCCCTGCTGGGACTGGCCATCGTCATGGCCTACTACGACGTCGCCCGACGCACGGTCCGCCTGCGCGGCGGGGTGCGCTTCATGGCGGCCTCCATGCTCGCCGGCTACGTGTGGCTCGCCCTCGCCGGGGCGGTCTGGTCGCTGTGGGGCCTGCAGGGCCTGAACGGGGCCGCCTACGAGATCGTCATCCACTGCATCACGGTGGGCTTCGCCTTCTCCATGATCCTGGCCCACGCCCCGGTCATCATCCCCGCGATCGTCCACCGGGCCCTGCCCTACCACCGACTCATGTGGCTGCCCTACGTTCTGCTGCACGCCGGCCTGGTGGTGCGCGTCGTCGGCCTGCTGGCGGAGGCCTCCGCGGTCTGGAAGGTCGGCGGTGCCGTGGGAGTGGCGGCGATCCTCGTCTTCATGGTCCTCACCCTGGGGCGCGTCCTGACCTCCGGCAGCATCCGCAAGCCGGTCCGGGTCGAACCGCCGGATGCGGCCGCGGCATCCGGATCGACGACGTCCCAGGCGACAGGGGGCCGCGCATGAGCCTGTCCATCGGTTCTCCCGGTACCGGGTCCGCCCCCCGGCCCGGCTCGCTTCCCGGCCCCGGACGAGCAAGCGGCCCGGGCCGTCCCGGCAAGAAGCCCTCCCGGCGCACCACCCAGGTACGTCGCAACGCCCTCGTCATGGCCTGGCTGCTCATCGCCGCGGTCCTGGCGGCCCTGACCATCGTGGGCCCGCTGGTCTCCTGGGGAACCTGGCTGCCCCTGCACGCCCTGCTCCTGGGCGGGATCGGCAGCGCCATCACCATCTGGTCCGCCCACTTCGCCGACACCCTCCTGCACCGCCCGGCCCTGGGTGGCGCCGCCCTCCTGGACGCGCGCCTCTACGCCCACAGCCTCGGCACCGCCGTCGTGCTCACCGGCATCACCATGGGCCAGCAGGCGGTGGCGCTCGTCGGGGCGGGTATCGTCATGGCCCAGGCCATTGCGGGTGTCGTGGCCATCACCGTGCAGTACCGCAGGGCCATCGCCCCGCGCCTGGCGTCCCTGGCCCTCCACTACGCCGTCGCCCTGGTCCTGCTGGCCACCGGTGCGCTCCTGGGCTTCCTCATCTCCTGGTCCAACGCCCACGGGCGCTCCGCCCTGGCCGACGGCTTCTACCTGGCCCACACGACCACCATGCTGCTGGGCTTCGTGGGCACCACGGTCCTGGGCACGCTCACGGTCCTGTGGCCCACGATGCTGCGCACCCCCATGGAGCCGGTCGCGCCGCGCTGGACCACTCGCGGCCTGCCCTACCTCGTGGGCGGCACCGCGCTGGTGGCCGCCTGCGGGCTGTGGCCGCCCCTGGCGGGTCTGGGCACCCTGGTCTACCTCGGCGGCGCCTGCGCAGTCCTCGTGCCCGCGTACCGCACCGCGCGCAGGGTCCCACCGACATCCTTCGCCACGGCCTCCGCCACGGCCTCGGTGGCCTGGTTCGTCGGCTGCGTCGCCGTCCTGGGGGCTCGCATGTCGCTGGCCGACGACGCCGCCGCTGCCCGTGAGGTCATCCACTCCCTGCGCCTGCCCCTGGCGGCGGGCTTCGCTCTGCAGATCCTCGTGGCAGCCCTGAGCTACCTCACCCCCGGTGATGCTCGGCGGCGGCCCCGCGGCCACCCGGGCCACCAACGCGATCATGGACCGCTTCGCCGCCTACCGGGTCACCGCAGCCAACGCCTGCCTCCTGCTGGCGCTCTGCAGGGGCGCCCTGGCAGGTGCGCGTCGTCGCCGGCGCCCTGGCCGCGCTGGTGACCTCCTACCTGCTGGCGGGCATGATGCTCAGCCTGCGCGAGGTCTCCCAGCGCAAGCGCCCGCCGCGTACCCCACGCACCCCGGCCGACGCCGACCCCACCTCCGACCCCGCGGGCCACCGGTCCGCCCAGCCCTGAAGGGGAACCCGATGACGAAGACGCCCGACGCACAGGCACCATCCCCTGATGAGGCCGCCGCCCCTGAGACTGCTGGCTCCGAGAACGCCCCTTCTCAGGACACTGCCTCCCAGGAGACCGAGCGCAGCGGCGCCGACAGTGCGGTTCAGGCCCCCGGCGACACTGCTGGGCGCGCGGCGACGGGCGCCGGTAAGCCCGAGGGCGCCCACCGTCGAGCGGTGACGGCCGGTACCGCCCCCGCCATCGACCGCAACCGCCGCCCCCTGACCGGCGGGGCCGGCCCGACGGCGGGAGACGGGACCGCCACCTCGTCCTCGGGCGGCCTGCTCCAGTCCGCCGACCGCCGCGGTGTCCTCATGGGGCTGCTCACCGCCGGAGCGGCCGTCGTCGTCGGCAGCGTCATCGGCAACCGGGGTCAGGGCGGAACCACCCAGGACGTCACGCCCACCGGCAACACCGTCAACGCCACCATCACGGTGGAGGGCTTGCGGTTCGTGCCGGACACGGTCGATGTCACCCCCGGCGACCGGCTCGTCATCACCCTGGACAACACCGCCGACCAGGTCCACGACCTCGTCCTGGCCACCGGCCAGACCACCGGGCGCATCGCCGCCAGAGCCAAGGGCACCCTCGACGCCGGCATCGTCGCGGGTCCGATCGAGGGCTGGTGCTCCATCGCCGGCCACCGCGCCCAGGGCATGGTCTTCCACGTCACCGCGGGCGGGGCGGCCGCCGCCGGCCACCAGCACGGCGATCACCAGCACAGCGGTGGCCAGAGCAATCAGGCCGGCTCCGGCAAGGACGCGGTTCCCGACTATGCGGCCCAGCTGCCCGCAGGCTTCAAGGCCTTCGACGCCGCCCTGCCACCGGCCCCTACCAGTCCCGACGGCGGTCCCATGACCCACCGGCACACCTTCACCGTCAAGGAGCAGGTCATGCCGGTCGGCGCCGGTGTCACCCAGCGGCGCCTGACCTTCAACGGGCAGGTTCCCGGCCCCGTCCTGCGCGGCAAGGTGGGGGACACCTTCGAGATCACCCTGGTCAACGATGGCACGATGAGCCACTCCCTGGACTTCCACGCCGGGATCACCCCGCCCGATCAGGCGATGCGCTCGATCAACCCCGGGGAGTCCCTCGTCTACACCTTCACGGCCCAGCACTCGGGGATCTGGCTCTACCACTGCTCCACCTCGCCGATGAGCCTGCACCTGGCCGCCGGCATGCATGGGGCCGTCATCATCGATCCACCGGGGCTGCCGGCTGTGGACCGCGAGTACGTCATCGTCGCCTCTGAGGTCTACCTCGGTCCCGAGGGCGGCGAGCCCAACACGGACAAGATCTCCGCCAAGACCCCCGACCTCATGACCTTCAACGGGGTGGCCTTCCAGTACCACCAGCAGCCGCTCAAGGCCAAGGTCGGGGAGCGCGTGCGCTTCTGGGTCATGGCCGCCGGCCCCTCTCTGCCGACGTCGTTCCACACCGTCGGACTGCAGTTCGATCAGGTCTTCTTCGAGGGGGCCTGGACCCTGGGTGGTCCGAACCGGATCGGGGCCGCCTGGTCCGGCGGCTCCCAGGCCCTCGGCCTGCAGCCGGCTCAGGGCGGATTCGTCGAGTGCGTGGCCTCCGAGCCGGGCCACTACGTGTTCGTGACGCACTCCTTCGCCGACATGGAGAAGGGAGCTCACGGCGTCCTGGAGGTCAGCGCCTGAACCCGGGGCTCCTCAGACCGCGGTCAGGACAGCCCCCGAACGCCGCTTCGGCCCCGGGCGACTGTGCCCGGGGCCGAAGCCTTGCGATGTCAGAAGTTGTGGATGGGTGATGCGGCCGGGGTCGGGCGCTCAGGCGACGTCGGCGTGGACGATCGTGAGGTCCGGCTCCTCGTGGACGGGCTGAGCCGAGCTGATCTGGCATCCGTCAGGCCCGTTGGGCAGGAACTTGAGCCGCTCATATGCGGCCGGGTCGGGGCCGACGACGGCCCGGAGGAAACCCTCGTGCATGGTGCACACCAGGTCACGCGGCCGGTGGTTGCGGGTGATGAGCGGGCAGGAGCGCAGGACGACGGTGTCTCCGGAGACCTCTGGGGCGAAGCCCATGACCGCGAGGTAGGGGATGAGGGCGGTGACCCGGTCCACCTGCTCGCCGTCGACCGTGGGCTCAGCAATGGTGCCGGGGGTCAGCTCGGCCCAGCGGCGACCGATCTCCAGGGCCGTGGCGCGGGCGTCCTCGCCCTCGCCCAGGGGTGTCGGCGATCGCGTCGAGCAGCAGCAGGTAGGCGTCGACCATCTGCTGAGGGTCGGGGGCCGTTGAGGCGTAGCGCAGGGCCGGGCGGCCCCGCTTGCCCGTCGGCTTGGTGGACACCGTGACGAACCCGGCGTCAACCAGGGCGTCGAGGTGCTCACGGACGGTGTTGTGGTGCAGGTTGAGTGCGCTGGCGACCTGAACGGCCGTCATCGCGTCGTTAGAAGCCTCCACGACCTCCAGGACGCGCCGGCGCGCCGCAGAGAGGTTGGCGCGTGCGGACAGGTCGCCCAGGGCGGGACGTGGAAGCGAAGGGGTCGGACGGTTGTGCATGTCCTGAGACTAACGCGCTTTCGCTTGTGGGAACCGTCAAAATCGGTGTGTAGTTGAATCCTGCAACGGCTGTGTGATGTGAGTTCTAGCACACGACGTCCAATAGGGGCTCTGACGAAACGTGAAAAAACTCAGTATTGACGCCGTTTCTGGCGGGTCGACGCCCTGTACCAGGGCAAACGGCCCTCGAGGTTGAGGATCGCGCTGTCAACGAAACTGTGACGTGTCCTGAGGGGCTCGCGCGGCGCCGCCGGGAGTGTTTCAGGGCCGGGTGGGGTCCTCGGCCTCCAGTGAGGGGCCAGCAGCCGGCGGAAGGACTCCACCCTCGCGCCCCGCTCCTCGCGGGCAGCCGAGGCTCCCGAGGCTTCCGGCCCGTCCGCCGTGCTCGCCCACTCATCCAGGGCGCAGTCGACGACGCCCTCCTCATGGGTGCAGCCCCGCGGACAGTCCTCGGCCACGCGGGCCAGGTCCGGAAAGCCCCTCAGAACGTCGGCGCTGCCGACGTGGGAAACCCCGAAAGAACGCACGCCGGGGGTGTCGATGACCCAGCCGCCCCCGGGCAGGCTCGAGGGCCTGAAGACTGGTGGAGGTGTGGCGGCCCCGGCCGGTGACCTCGTTGACGTGCCCGGTGGCGCGGTCGGCCCCGGGCACGAGCGCGTTGATGAGCGTGGACTTGCCGACCCCGGAGTGGCCCACGAGGACTGAGACGTCGCCGTCAAGCGCTTGGCGGACCGCTTCGACACCGTCGTCGGGCCGCTCGCCGCAGACCTGTGAGGGCCCGGTCTCGGGGCCGTGGGGGCGCAGTCGCGTGGCCAGGCAGCGCACACCCAGGGGGGCTGTAGAGGCCCGTCAGCGGGGCCGCGTCGGCCAGGTCGGTCTTGGTGAGCACGATGAGCGGCTCCATGCCGGCGTCGTAGGCGGCCACGAGGTAGCGGTCGATCATGCGTGGGCGCGGCTCGGGGTCGGCCACGGCGGTGACGATGACGAGCTTGCCGGCGTTGGCGACGATCGCCCTCTCGGTGCCGGCTCCGTCCCCGTCCTCGGCGCTGCGGCGCAGCAGGGTGGTGCGCTCCTCGATGCGGACCATGCGCGCCAGGGTGTCCTTGCGGCCGCTGGTGTCCCCGACGACGGCGACCCGGTCCCCGACGACGACCTTGCCCCGCCCCAGCTCGCGGGCCTTCATGGCGGTGATGTTGCCGCTGGAGTCCTCAGTGAGGCTGGGGTCGTCCAGGCGGATCCGGTAGTGGCCGCGGTCGATGCGGGTGACCATGCCCAGGGCTGCGTCGGCGTGACTGGGGCGCTGCTTGGTGCGCGGGCGCGAGCCCCGGCCGGGGCGGACCCTCACGCGCGGGTCGTCGGTGCCGATGTCGCGGCGGGCCATCAGACACCATCTCCGGGGGTCTCCGGCTCGCGATGCGAGGCGGTGGCAGGCCCGGGTACCGCCCCCACCGGAGGTGGCCAGCATGGCGGCCCACAGGTCCGTGAAGCCGGGCAGCGTCTTGGAGGTGCACTCGACGTCGTCCAGGCTCACCCCCTCCACACTCAAGCCGATGACGGCGGCGAAGGTCGCCATCCGGTGGTCGGCGTAGGAGCGCAGAGCGGCGCCGTGCAGCGGGGCGGGGCGAATGATGAGCCCGTCGTCGCTCTCCTCGGCGTCCCCGCCCAGGAGGCGGATCTGGGTGGCCAGGGCCGCCAGGCGGTCGGTCTCGTGCCCGCGCAGGTGCGCGATGCCGGTGAGGGTGCTGGTGTGGCCCTGGGCTCCGGCGAGAGTGGCCAGGGCCGCCACCGTGGGGGCCAGCTCGCCGACGTCGGACAGGTCCGCGTGGATCCCGGTCAGCCGCCCGGAGCCGTGAGCCGTGAGCAGCCCGTCGGTGAGCCTCGCCTCCCCGCCCAGGCGGGGGAGGAGCTCTCGCCAGGCGTCGCCGGCCTGGGTCGTGGCCGCCGGCCAGTGAGGGACACTGACTCGGCCCCCGGCCACGAGGGCGGCCGCCAGGAAGGGGCCGGCGTTGGACAGGTCCGGCTCGATCACGACCTCCCCGCCGCGGGGGCGACCGGGGTGGACCCGCCAGGTGCGCTCGCCGTCGCCGGCCCCGGGGGCGGGCTCGTCCACGGCGATGCCCCGCTCGCGCAACGTCGCCACCGTCATGGCCACGTGTGTCAGTGAGGGCACCGGCCCGGTGGGGGTGAGCTCCAGGCCGCCGGGCAGGAGGGCACCCAGGAGCAGGAGGGCGGAGACGAACTGGGAGGAGGCCGAGCCATCGACCGCCACCCGGGCGCCCTCGGCTCGCAGGAGGGCGCCGTCGCCGGGGCCGACACGGAAGGGTAGGAAGCCGGGCTCACCGAGGTGGGTGACCTCCGCGCCCAGGGCTGCCAGCGCGTCGAGCAGCGGCGCCATGGGGCGGCGCCGGGCGGACTCGTCCCCGTCGAAGATGACCGGGGCGTCGGCCAGCGCGGCCAGGGCGGGAACGAAGCGCATGACGGTCCCGGCCAGGCCGACGTCGATGCGTCCGAGTCCGTCGGGTCCGGCCTGCACGTGCAGCGGCAGGGGAGCCGGTGTGACGCGCAGGTGCGTGCCGGTCTCGTCGAGGTCCTCGAAGCGGGCGCCGAGCACGCTCAGGGCGGCGAGCATGAGCTCGGTGTCGCGCGAGCGCAGGAGCCCGGTGAGCGTCGTCGGCGCATCGGCGATGGCGGCCAGCAGCAGGGCCCGCGCGCTCAGCGACTTCGACCCCGGCAGCTCCACGACGGCCTCCAGCGCCCCCGCCGCCGCCGGCGCCCGCCAGGCTGCGGACTTGGAGAATGAATCCATATCCTCAGTATGCCAGAAAGGTGTAGTGTGTCAGTGTTCCGTGAAAAAGACTCAAAGGGGTGTCTTGCGTGTCGCTCGAAGATGAAGTATCCAGAAAGTTGAGCCGCCTGCAGGAGGTAGAGGAGAAAGTCCTTCAAGCTGAGGCTCACAGGAATGCTGCGGAAGAGAAAAGGAGGAGAGAGTTGAGTGAGCCAATAAAGGAATTCGCTTCCTACCTCAAGGAGATTGACTTTCCTTCCCTACCTCTCTATGTGACGGCAGGAAAAAGGTGGGGGTTGCTTACGGGAGAGTATTCCTACTACAGGTGTGTAGGTAGTGGCTGGGTGTTTACTGTGGATAAGTACGACTCAGAGTATGATATTTTTTTATGCGACCAATTTTTGTCCACTGAGGGGATTTTGATGTCAGGTAGTTCTTCGACCCATTTCTTCTCAAGTCAGCCTTCGAAGGATGGGTGGAGGACGGGGTTGCCTGAGTTTAATCATCTCATTTCTAATTACTCCCCCTTACATAGGGAGGTTAAACTGACTCGATCTTCATCCAGAGTGATGGGGATTGTTGCATGTAAGGCGAGTGATGTCATCGCGCAAATAATTCACTCGAGACCGGGCATGCCTGCCGGGTGTGAACCTGGAGTGCTTGGCTACTTGAGAAATTACTGAGGCGTTCTTGTTGAGTTCTCCCAAGGTTGTCTTGGGATTCCTGGAGGTTTATTTGTGGCGCCGGGTGGAAGGTTGTTGCGTATCTCGAAGGTTCGAGCTGGAGGGCCGAGGTGCGAATGCGGAAGTGGGGCAAGAGGGTTTGTCGGGCTCGAATCGTCAGGAAGCCTGCGTCATGTCGCCGAGGTGTCCACAGGAATGACATTGGACCCTCAGTCCACAGATTCGATCCAGCAGATCGGTGTGATTCCAACGATCTACCCGCCCCTCGCGCGTCAAGATCCTTCCAATGTCATTTCTGTGGACACCGAAGGGGCGACGCGCTCACCGCAGACTGAGGAATACTGCAGCCATGCAGCAGACAGAGGCGTATTCGCAGCATCTGTCGAAGGCGCTGCGACCTGCGCAGATGCTGGCGTCGGCCAGCTCTGTGAATCAGTCTCCTGATGTTCTTCGAGGGGGGGATTGAGTGTCCTCGCTGAGCTCGCCACGTTTTATTGCAGCGCCTCAATGACCGCGTTGAGGGTGCTCGAGGGGCGCATGGCGGCGTCGGTCAGGGCCGCATCGGGGCGGTAGTAGCCGCCGATGTCCACCGGGGAGCCCTGGACGGCCAGGAGCTCGGCCTGGATCGTGTCGTTGAAGGCCTCGAGCTGCTGGGCGATCGGGGAGAAGACGGCGGCGAGCTCGGGGCTGGTCTCCTGCGCGGCCAGCTTGCGGGCCCAGTACAGGGCCAGCCAGGCGTGCGAGCCGCGGTTGTCGATCTGCCCCAGGCGGCGCGCCGGGGAGCGGTTCTCCTCCAGCAGCCGGGCCGTGGCGGCCTCCAGGGCGTCGGCCAGGACCTCGGCGCGCTCGTTGCCGCTGACCTGGGCCACGTGGTGGAAGGCCTCCGCCAGGGCCAGGAACTCACCCAGGGAGTCCCAGCGAAGGTAGTCCTCCTCGAGGAGCTGGCGCACGTGCTTGGGGGCCGAGCCCCCGGCACCGGTCTCATAGAGGCCGCCGCCATTCATCAGCGGCACCACCGAGAGCATCTTGGCGCTCGTGCCCAGCTCGAGGATGGGGAAGAGGTCCGTGTTGTAGTCGCGCAGCACGTTGCCGGTCACCGAGATCGTGTCCTCGCCGCGGCGGGCGCGCTCCAGGGACAGGCGCGTGGCCGCCACCGGGTCCAGGACGCGGATGTCCAGGCCCTCGGTGTCCTCATCGGCCAGGTAACGGTTCACCAGGTCGATGAGGACGGCGTCGTGCCCGCGCTCGGGGTCCAGCCAGAAGACGGCCGGGGCGCCGGTGGCCCGGGCCCGCGTGACCGCCAGGTGCACCCAGTCGCGCACGGGGGCGTCCTGGGTGGTGCAGGCCCGCCAGATGTCGGCGGTGGCCACCTCGTGGGACAGCAGCACCGCGCCGGGCTCGGCGCCCGCCCCTCGACCACGACGACCTCCACGATGCCGTCAGCCGGGATGAGGAAGGTCTTGTCGTGGCTGCCGTACTCCTCGGCCTTGCGGGCCATGAGACCCACATTGGGCACCGAGCCCATCGTGGCCGGATCCAGAGCCCCGTGGGCGCGGCAGTCATCGATGACGGCCTGGTAGACCCCGGCGTAGGAGGAGTCCGGGATGACGGCGAGCGTGTCCGCGGTCTGGCCATCCGGCCCCCACAGGTGGCCGCCGGCCCGGATCATGGCGGGCATGGAGGCGTCGATGATGACGTCACTGGGCACGTGCAGGTTCGTGATGCCGCGATCGGAGTCCACCATGGACAGGCGCGGTCCGGCGGCCAGCTCGGCCTCGATGGCGGCGCGGATCTCCTCACCCCGGGGCAGCGAGTCCAGACCCGCCAGGATCGAGGCCAGCCCGTCCTCGGCCCGCAGACCCGCCTCGGCCAGGACCCTCCCGTAGGTGGAGAAGACCCCCGGCAGGGCGGCGCGCACCGCGTGACCGAAGATGATCGGGTCGGAGACCTTCATCATCGTCGCCTTGAGGTGCACCGACAGCAGCAGGTCCTCATCCTTGGCGGCGGACACCTGCTGGGCGAGGAACTCATCCAAGGCGGCGGCACTCATGAAGGTGGCGTCCACGACCTCTCCGGCCGTCACCGGCAGCGACTCCCGCAGGACGATCGGCTCGCCGCCGTCGGCCGGGCGCAACCGGATCTGCAGGGTGCCGGCCTCGGGCACGACGACGCTGCGCTCGTTGCGCCGGAAGTCGCCCGATCCCATCGTGGCCACGCGGGTGCGAGACTCGGGCGACCAGGCCCCCATCGAGTGCGGATGGGAGCGGGCGTAGGCCTTGACGGCCGCCGGGGCGCGCCGGTCCGAGTTGCCCTCACGCAGGACGGGGTTGACGGCGCTGCCCTTGACGGCGTCGTAGGCGGCGCGCGCCTCGTGCTCGGCGGGCGTGGCCGGGGAATCGGGGTAGTCGGGGATCTCGTGGCCCAGGGCCTGGAGTTCGGCGATAGCGGCCTTGAGCTGGGGCAGGGAGGCCGAGATATTGGGCAGCTTGATGATCGTGGCCGCCGGGGACTGGGTGAGCTCACCCAGGCGGGCCAGGTCGTCGTCGGCCAGGGAGAAGGCCGCCAGGATGCGTCCCGCCAACGAGATGTCCGCCGTGCCCACGCTCACGCCCGCCCGCTGGGCGAAGCCGCGCACGATCGGCAGGAAGGAGTGGGTCGCCAGCATCGGGGCCTCATCGGTCCAGGTGTAGACGATGTCGGGCTGGGCAGCCTGCTGCGACTGGGGTGACTGGCTTGCCTGAGCCGGCTGGGCGGACTGGACGGTCATGAGTGCTCCCTAGCGTGTCGATGACGTGTCTGCGCGTGGTGGTCAGTGGTGCGGGCGCATGCGCGCGCCGCGACCGGTCGGAAGTGGACCGGGGCGAGAGTAGCCGCCGCCTGTGACGCCCAGGTGACAGGTGCCGGAGCGCTGCAGGCGGAGATGGCGGTGGGCCGACATCGGCCCCTGGCCCGGAGCCAACGGGAGCCGACTTCGGCCCGACCAAAGGCGCTCAGGCAGTCACGTAGCGCTGCTGAACGGCCTCGTTGGCGGCCTGCATCGCCTCGCGCTGCTGACGGGCGTTGCGCACCTGCCAGGCCAGGGACGGCCTGCCCTGACGGTCGACGGCGGCCAGCGCGAGCCCTGCCCCCAGGGCGGCCCCGCGCAGCAGCCCGGAGAGGGCCTCCTTGCGGGCCTGCGTCCCCTTGACCGCCCAGACGGGGTTGTTAACCACGGTGAGGGGCACATTGAGGGCCGCCAGGATGGTGGCGTTCGTGCGGGGTGCCCGGCCGGTGGCCAGCCCCAGCCCGGCCACGAGGCTCACGGCACCCGAGGCGCGGGTGAGCAGCCGGGCGTCGGAGGCCAGCACGGGCGGCAGGCCGACCCGCTCCAGCGTCGGGGCGACCTTCTCGAACTTCTCCACGTGGCGCGAGGGGCGCACCAGGGCGTCGAGTCCATCGACGATGAAGGGCGCGGCGAGCATGGGGCGGGCGAAGGAGCGCAGAATGTTCATGCCCCCATCCTGGCCTACGCGGGCGGCTCGGGCCAGCGATATCGCTGCTCGAAGGTGGTGCGTGCCTCGCTCAGGGCGGACGGGGAATGAAATCAGGGCGCCATCGCGTTGGCTGGGACATGAGCATCCAGCACTCGATCGTGTCGCCGTCGAGCCGGACCGCCCGCCGGCGGGGCGCACCGCCGAACGGGCCGCGCGGACGCCGAGAGCGGCCCGGCCGACAGGACCGGCGCCGTCGGCACCGGGATCTGCCGGGACGGCCCGCCACGATCACGGAGGCGATGACCGAGACGATGACTGAGACGGTGACCAAGGCTCGTGGCGTCGGTTGGGCCGAAGACTCCCCGGGCACGTTAGGCTCGTGGCTGATGACGGACATCGACGACCACACTGATGAGATCACCCTGGATGAGGTGATCGATCCTGACGATGGCGCGCGCGATCTGGACCGGGCGCCGGCCGATGAGGACGAGGCCGCCCGGGCCGCCCGCTTCGAGGCCGAGGCCCTGCCCTACCTCGACCAGCTCTACGGCGCCGCCCTCCGCATGACCCGCAACCGGGCCGATGCCGAGGACCTCGTGCAGGACGCCTACGCCAAGGCCTTCGGCTCCTTCCACCAGTACCGGCCCGGCACCAACCTCAAGGCCTGGCTCTACCGGATCCTGACCAACACCTTCATCAACTCCTACCGCAAGAAGCAGCGCGAGCCGCTCCAGTCCGACGCGGAGACGGTCGAGGACTGGCAGCTGCACCGGGCCGCCTCCCACGACTCGGTGGGGCTGCCCAGCGCGGAGAACCTCGCCCTGGACGCCCTGCCGGACTCCGACATCAAGGACGCCTTGGGTCAGCTCACCGAGGACCGACGCCTGGCCGTCTACCTGGCGGACGTGGAGGGCTTCTCCTACAAGGAGATCGCCGAGATCATGGACACGCCCATCGGGACCGTCATGTCCCGGCTGCACCGAGGTCGCCGCCAGCTGCGCGAGCTGCTGGCCGACTACGCCCGAGAGTACGGATACGGGGAGGAGGAGAAATGACAGACCGCATGGAACCGGGAACCCCCGGCGACAACAGCGCCGAGCCCACCAAGGACCCCAAGACGGCGGATGGCTCCCAGGACTGCTCCTGCGCCGAGGCCCGCGCCCACCTGGAGGCCTTCCTCGATCGCGAGTGCACCGCCGACCTGGCCGAGCGCCTCGCCCAGCACGTGGCCACCTGCTCGCACTGCTCCCGCCTGGCTGACGCCGAGACCCACTTGCGGGAGATCCTGCGCTCGCGGTGCGCCGAGCAGGCCCCTCCCGAGCTGCGCGCCCGGGTCCTGGGGCGCCTGTCGGCCCTGCGCGCCACCGCGGTGAGCGTGACGACGACGTCGACCACGACCCGGACCCAGGCCTCCGCCTCCGGGCGGGTCGTGCGCGTCGTGGAGTCCCGGGTCGAGTCCTCCCAGACCGTCCGCTTCGAGCACGACTGAGGGAGCAGCCGGGCCCCGGCTGCGACGTGCGCTGACGTGTGGTCGCCTTCACCGGCTGGTCAGCGGCGCCAGACTGGCCCAGGCGCGCCGCCGTGTGCGAGAATCAGCGGCGTTCCGTGCCCCCTCGTGGGGCGAGTCAAGACACGAGGAGGCAGTGATGAGCAAGCGCGGTCGTAAGCGTCGTGCACGCGCCAAGTCCAGCGCCAACCACGGCAAGCGTCCCAACGCCTGAGCCGGGTAGCGCACTGAGCGCAACGCCCTGAGACATAGCAGCCGTCGGCCGGTCTCCACTCACGGTGACCGGCCGACGTCGTTCTTAAGCCGTCCCGGAACTGTCCTGGTCAGGCACCGATTCGCACTCACAGCCTGGGTCCTTCGGCCTTGACGGTGATGAGACGGTGAGGTGTGAGCCGCGGAACATGGCCTGATTCGTGGTGAGGGGACACTGTCCAGCCTCTCACCGAGAAACCCGGTGGTGTCTCGTGGGTATGGCCTTGCCGGCTCCTCCTCAACGACGGCGGTGTGACATGAACCTGAAGAACCTGACAGCACCAGACCAGTGGACACTCTCTGACAACTCGCTCCTGCGGCGCATCCTCGTGTGCTTCCTGGGGGAGGTGATCACGGCGGTCGGGATCGCGATCTGCCTGGAGGGCAAGAGCGGTGTTGACCCGTTCACCGCCTTCCTCCAAGGCATCTCCCACGTCTCTGGGATCTCCTTCGCGGCGATCGTCCCGATCGTCAACATCATCATGCTGATCCTCGTCTTCCCCTTCGACCGGTCCATCTTCGGCCTGGGGACAGTCATCAACTTCACCGTCGTGGGTGTCCTCGTGGACTACTTCCGCCCGATCTACCGCAGCTTCTTCCATGTCGAGTACTCCTTCGGCAGCATGCTGCTCCACCTGGCGATCGGGCTGCCGCTGTTCTGCCTGGGAGTCTCCATGTACATCACCTGCGACCTGGGCCAGTGCCCTTATGACGGGATCGCGCCCTCGCTCAGGCGGCACTTCCCGCGCTACAGCTACCGCGTCTACCGGTTGGTTCAGGACATCGTCACAATCTTCCTGGCCCTGCTCCTGATCAGGTTCGACCTCTCGCTGGGCATCGTCGCCCTGGGTACGGTCATCATGGGCTTCTTCATCGGCCCCATCGTCGGTTTCTTCAACAACCACGTCTCCAACCGCCTGGTGGGGATCAGCGGCGACATCTTCGCCGTCGCCGAGTCGTCGTCTGACGAAGGCTCCCCGGCGCCTGCCTGACCGGCGGGTATCGAGGCCTCAGGACTCGGGGCGCTCGACGCCGAGCCACTCGTACCAGCCGCGGTGCAGCACCAACCAGGCCAGCAGACCATAGCCGGCCTGGCCCGGGTGTGTGCCGCCGGCGGCGGCGACGTCGGCCGTCCACTGCTCGTGGTTGCGCAGCGGCTCGAAGGCGTCCACGTAGGGCACGTTGCGCCGCAGGCACACCTCCTCGGCGGCCTGGGACAGCTGGGCGGTGGCGTCGGGGTCGGCCTCCGGCAGGGGAGGGGGCCCGACGACGAAGCACTCGCGGTGGTCGGAGGCGGCAGTGTCGAGGATATTGGCCAGGGCCAGGCGGGAGCGGGCGTAGGAGATGCCGGCGAGCACGTCGGCCACGCCCAGTCCCACGACGAGCCGGTTGATGCCGGTATGCGTGGAGCGCCGGGCCACCTCGGGCCCCCAGCGGTCGGACATCTGCGCGGTCGTCTCACCGGGAACCGCCAGGGAGGTCCACAGGATGTCGGCGTCCCGGGGCGTGCGGGCCATGACTCGGCCCGTCCATCCCAGGGCGCGCCCGTCACCATGACCGGCCACCAGCTCGTCACCGATGAAGCTCAGCCTCGTCTCACGCATGACAGCGCCTCCTCATGCCTCATGATCCCTCATGCTGTCTTGACATTATCGTGACCTTGCGCTGTGACGGTGGAGGCTGACGGCATTTCGGCGGGGCTGACCCGGGACGGTCCGGTGGACCGGCCTCGTCTCAGTGGCGGGCGAAGGCCTGGCGGAGGATCTCCTCCTGCTGGGCGCGGTGGAGACCGGCGGTGCCCACGGCCGGGGCGGCGGCCTCGGGCCGGGAGATCAGCGTGGGCAGGACGCCCCCGGTCAGGTCCGTCGGCAGGTTGAGCGCCAGGTAGGGCCACATGCCCTGGTTGGCGGGCTCGTCCTGGACCCACACGAGCTCGGCCCCGCTGAAGGGGGCCAGTGCCTCGGCGATGGCCGAGCTCTCCAGCGGGTAGAGCTGCTCGAGGCGGACGATGGCCGTTCTCGTGTCCCCGGTCTTGGTCCGGTGGGCCAGCAGGTCGTAGTAGACGCGACCCGAGCACAGCAGCACCCGGTCCACGCCCTGTTTCTGCGCCGAGGCCAGGACGGCGTCGTCGGTCTCCCCGATGACCGGCTGGAAGGTGCCGGAGGTGAAGGCCTCCACCGGGGAGCAGGCGGCCTTCAGACGCAGCAGCTGCTTGGGGGTGAAGACGATGAGTGGGCGGCGCGGGCGGGTGTAGGGTGTGCTCGCGCAGCAGGTGGAAGTAGCTGGCGGGCGTGGAGGGCTGGGCCACCAGCATGTTGTCCTGGGCGCACATCTGCAGGTAGCGCTCGATGCGGGCCGAGGAGTGGTCGGGTCCCTGCCCCTCCTGGCCGTGGGGGAGCAGCATGACCAGGCCGGAGCGCTGCCCCCACTTCTGGGCGGCGGAGGTGACGTACTCGTCGATGACGGACTGGGCGCCGTTGGCGAAGTCGCCGAACTGGGCCTCCCACATGGTCAGTCCTTCGGGGCGCTCCACGGAGTAGCCGTACTCGAAGGCCAGGGCGGCGTACTCGCTGAGCAGGGAGTCGTAGATCTCCAGGGGTGCCTGGTCCGGGGTCAGGAAGTTCAGGGGCGTCCACTCCTGCCCGGAGGTGTGGTCGTGCAGGACGGCGTGGCGTTGGGCGAAGGTGGCGCGGCGGGCGTCCTCGCCGGCCAGTCGGATCGGCACGCCCTCCATGAGCAGGCTCCCCAGGGCGATGAGCTCCCCGAGCCCCCAGTCGATGCCGCCCTTGCGGGTGGCCTCGCGGCGCTTGGAGAGCATGGCCTGGAGCTTGGGGTGGACGGTGAAGGACTCGGGCCAGGCGACCTGGGCGTCGCCGATGCGCTCGACGACGTCGCGCGGCACGGCCGAGGTCCAGCCGAGCATCATGCCGGTGCCCGCCCGCTGGGAGTAGGGGATCTCCAGGGAGGACAGGGGCACGCCCACCTTCGTGGGGTCCGACAGGTCCTGTGTGGAGGTGTCGGTGGCGTCCCCGGCGCCGTCGGAGCCCGTGCCCCCGGTGACCTGGATGCGGGCCTCGGTGAAGACCCGCTCCAGCTCGTCCTGGTAGCTCTTGGCGATCTCCTGGGCCTCCTGCGGGGTGATGTCGCCGCGCCCCACGAGGGCGGCGGTGTAGACGCCGCGCGTGGAGTCCAGCGAGTCGATGAGCCGGTACATGAGCGGCTGGGTCATCGAGGGGTCGTCGCCCTCGTTGTGGCCGCGCCGCCGGTAGCAGATGAGGTCGATGATGACGTCCTTGTGGAAGGTGCGTCGGTACTCGTAGGCGTGGCGGGCGGTGCGGGCCACCGTCTCGGGGTCGTCGGCGTTGACGTGGAAGATCGGCACCTGCAGGCCCTTGGCCAGGTCGGTGGCGTAGATGGTGGAGCGGGCCGAAGCCGAGCCGGTGGTGAATCCGATCTGGTTGTTGACGACGATGTGGACGGTGCCGCCGGTGCGGTAGGCGGGCAGCTGGCTCATGTTGAGGGTCTCGTAGACCACGCCCTGGCCGGCGAAGGCGGCGTCACCGTGGACGAGGACCGGCATGACCGTGTAGCCCTTCTCGCCCAGGCCGATGCGGTCCTGCTTGGCACGCACGATGCCCTCGACGACGCCGTCGACCGTCTCCAGGTGGGAGGGGTTGGCGGCCAGGGAGACGCGGGTGGAGACGCCGTCGGTCCCGGAGAAGACGCCCACGGTGCCCAGGTGGTACTTGACGTCCCCGGTGCCGGCGCCCTCGATGACGCCGTTGCCCTCGAACTCGTCGAAGACCTGGCCGTAGGACTTGCCGGCGATGTTGGTGAGCACGTTGAGCGGCCGCGGTGGGCCATGCCGATGACGACCTCGTCGAGGCCGTCGTGGGCGGCGGCGTCGAGCAGGCGGTCCAGGGCCACGATGAGGGACTCCCCGCCCTCGAGGCTGAAGCGCTTCTGGCCCACGTACTTGGTCTGCAGGAAGGTCTCGAAGGCCTCGGCCTGCTCCAGCTTGGTGAGGATCCGACGGCGCTCCTCGTCGGCGATGTCTTCCCAGTCGCGTTCGAGGCGCTCCTGCCACCAGGCGCGCTGGGCCGGGTCCTGGATGTGCATGTACTCCACGCCCACGGTGCGGCAGTAGGCGTCGCGCAGCATCCTGAGGATCTCGCGCAGGGTGGCCCGGTCGCGCCCGCCCAGGCCCCGGGTGGGGAAGGAGCGGTCCAGGTCCCACAGGCTCAGCCCGTAGGAGGTGATGTCCAGGTCGGGGTGGCGGCGCAGGCGGTAGGTGAGCGGGTCGTTGTCGGCCGCCAGGTGGCCGCGCTGGCGGTAGGCGTGGATGAGCTCGGCCACGCGCGCCGGCTTGCCGGTCTCCAGCTCGGGGTCGTAGGTGGTGTCACGCACCCACTTGACCGGCTCGAGGGGGATGCGCAGGGACTCGAAGGCCCGGTTCCAGAAGCCGTCCAGTCCCAGGAGCTTGCGCTCCACCAGGCGCAGGAACTCGCCGGAGGCGGCGCCCTGGATGACGCGGTGGTCGTAGGTGGAGGTCAGGGTGACGACCTTGCCGATGGCCTGGCGGGCCAGGGTATCGGGGCTGGCACCGGCGAAGGCGGCCGGGTAGTCCATGGCGCCGACCCCCACGATGAGCCCCTGACCGGGCATGAGGCGCGGCACCGAGTGCAGGGTGCCGATCATGCCGGGGTTGGTCAGGGTCACGGTGGTACCCCGGAAGTCGTCAAGGTCCAGCTTGTTCTCGCGAGCCTTGGCCACGAGGGCCTCGTAGGCCTTCACGAACTGGGACAGGTCCATGAGGTCGGCCTGCTTGATGGAGGGCACCAGCAGGCGGCGCTGCCCGTCGGAGCCGGGCACGTCGATGGCCAGGCCGAAGGCCACGTGGGCCGGCTCGTGCAGGACCGGCTTGCCGGCCTCGTCGACCCCGTAGGAGACGTTCATCGAGGGCATCTCGGTCAGGGACTCGACGACCGCCCAGCCGATGAGGTGGGTGAAGGAGACCTTGCCGCCGCGGGTGCGGGCCAGGTGGGTGTTGATGACGGCCCGGTTCTCAATGAGGACCTTGGCGGGCACGGCGCGGGCGGAGGTGGCCGTGGGCATGGACAGGGAGTCGTCCATGTTCTTGGCGGTGCGGGCCGCCGCACCCTTGAGCCTGGTAGTGCGGTCCTCGTAGGCGTCACCGTCCTGGTCGTGAGCGGGGTGGCCGGCCTGGCGCTGGGCGTAGGGGAGGTCGGGGTGCGGTGTCCGACGGCGGGGCCGGCGGAAGGTCGGAGCGCGTGACATCCTGGACGGCGGAGGAGCGGCGCAGGGAGGAGGCGGCCTGGGGCGTGATGGTGGCCCGGCGCGGCCCACCGGCGGCCGACGACGCCGAGCCGTTGGAGGAGGCTGGACCAGACTGGTGCAGACCGGCACCCGGATCGGTCTCGAAGAGCTCGCGCCACTGCGGACTCACGGAGGACGGATCCGCTGACCAGGCGGCCCGCATCTCCTCCACCATCCACTCGTTGGCACCGAAGCCTGGGCTGATCTGGTCCTGCGTGGGCACGTCGGGTCTCCTCGGAGCTCGTCAGTCTCCCGTTCCGACACTGGGAGCCTCAGCGGGACCCCGGGGGGAGGAACGGCGGTGTTCACAGGACATCCTAGAAGGTGAAGGGCGTCTCGTGCGAGCAAATACGGGACCAAAGACACATGCGTGTCCTGGTCGTGACGCGGTCGCGGCCCCGGCCTGGCGGCCGGCCCGATGGCGCCGACCTACAGGTCTCGCCACTCCTCGAAGGCGTCGAGCCGGGACGTATTGCCGTCTTCGAGCGTGCGTGCCACCGCCTCGAGCAGCTCCAGCCGAGGGTCCTCTTCGCGTCGGAGCCGCTTTAGCGAAGAGAAGTTGGGCGTAGTTGCCGAGGCGGATGGCGTGGTGGGCTGTCGACGTCGCAGAACGGAGCTTCTGGAGCTTCGAGTCGTCCGCGAATCGCAATTCTGTCGGAGGACGACCACATGCCCTCATTTGTCTAGAACCGATCGTGCGAGGGGGCTGAGACACGATCGATCACCTGATCTGAGATCGAACCACTCCCATCCATTCGTGTCCGATGACAACATTCCATGTTCAGGAAGCGCGCTCCACAGGTGCACATCTGCGACGGCTCCATGGTGGTGGAAGTCGATATCCTCGCCAGCGAAGTTAAATTCGACATGTAGCGAGAACCGAGCGCAACTAGAGATGGACACGGACTCGGCACCCACCTCCTCGGTCAACTCGCGTCGGAGGGCATCTTCCCAGTTCTCAGCGAATTCGGGTTGCCCGCCGGGGAGGTCGAGCAGGCCAGTGTAGGGGCCGCGTGTCTTTTTCACGCACAACAGCCGGCCGTCCCGCACAATGCGCGCATATACCCCGAAGTGGTAAGTGGGAAGCGGGCCTGCGGCGATCTCCGTACCCAACTCGATAGGAGACTTGGAGGAAGTGAAAGCGGCGATGAGGCCCCTTGTCACATCTATTCCATCACTCCCAACTCGAAGTCTTGCTATCACGACGTCGTCCGCCACCTCCTCTAGCCGACCTATTACGCTCTCTTCCCCGGGAGACGTGGTGATGAGACCGAGCCAGTCGGGATGATTGGGCCAGTCGGTGAGCGCGTTCCGGCGGACGAGGTTCGCTCGCTCATCGGCGTCCAAGACGAGTTCGAAGCGGCTGTACGGCTCGTCCAGCGCGAGCTCGCTCTCGATAATCGCGACGACGCGGCCCTCAGTGGAAAATGAGGTACCCAGTGCACGGCGCATCTCTTCCGGTAGCAACATCACTTTGGCGGGCACCGAAGTTTCATCGCCCGTCGACAACTTCTCGATCAGTGGAAGATCGAGAAGTAGGTAGGCCATCGCACCATACCGGTAATGAAACTCCGGCTTGAGAACGCGGTCACCGCCCAGAGCCAGTAGGCTTCCCGCGCCCGCATTGACAACACTAGGCCACGCCAGGATCCCCAGGTCACGATCAAAATGGAGAAGCGCCTTGTCACTCGTAAGAATACTCAGTCCGTCGAGATGAGACGTGGCAGCAGCGAGCAACGCCGTCGACTTCCCTGCGCCCTTATCATCTACGAAGCAGACTCCACGACCCTGGCGAACAACCGACGAGGAGTGGAACGCCATCGCCCCGCTGTTGATGGCCGACGCCGTGTGAACGCCCCGGACAACTCGACACAGCTCTACGAAAAGACCTCGAACATCTCTGCCAACTATGTAGACCTTCTTCTCCGCACGATCCCGGACGATTACGGTTCTCGTGCTCGGGATCATGATGAGGCGGGCTTGTTGATCGACATCGACGACATGACCGTCCGCGCCATAATCCAAGACAGGCATCCATACAGGATTTAACTGTTCGACTGCGAAATCCCAGAGATAGTCACTCTCGACGGCACTTACCGACCAGATGTCTGCTGCCGATGGTGTATCAGGGTAGTAGACGTGTGAGCGCATAAGGGGTATGAGGGCAGGATGTGTCTGTACCGAAACATTTGCAAAAGGGGAAGCGAATATTTCGCACCTGGAGTACTCGTTGGTATTTGCCGCATGTCGCACCCGCGCCACAATATCCACCGACAATGTGTCGACCATCATTCCCACGCCCTTATGTGTCGCGGCTCGTCGCGGAATGAACTCTTTAACTGCGCGAATCCACGAACTCGTTCCTCAGTTTCCTTCGCGGGGAACACTGGCTCTCCCTGCCATCTCGAACAATTTGCGCATAATGAGATGGCGCCATAATTAGTGTCAATGTGCGAGCGGTGCATCGACTGCACAACATCCCCATTCCATATCTCACCCAGATCCTGCTCGAAAGCGTTACCCGGTGGTGCCTTCGCGTCGAAATCTTTGCAGCAGGGCACCGCGGTGCCGTCCTGCATAATTACAACGCTCTCCCACCGATACCTGCAAGGTTGCCGCAACTCTTCCCGATTCTGACACTGGTCATGCCGGACCGTCTGTCCCGCATGTGTCCGTTCGTGGCGGAGCACGACCTGGTCGACTCCTGGCTCTGCAAGCCAGTGGGACTCGAAGAGCTCGACCTTGGAACGATTCTCTGGAGTCGCAACAAATTGGACCTGGATAAAGATCGAACTTCCCATTTCTGTCTTCTTTCGCAGCAGCATCCTCAGGTTACCCTCGACGTCCTCCAGCCGTCCTCGAACGCGAAGCCTGCTGAGATCCGCTCGCGGAACTGAGGTGTCGGGACGGTTAGTCCTCCGATGGCATTCCGATGGCATTGAGTTCCACGCATGCTGCGGCCCACATGGGACCGAGTGCGCTGAGGTAAGGGATGGTTGCGCCCACGACTGTGTCGCGGGCTGGCGCAAGGGAGCCACCATGCGGACTGGTCTGGATCGGTTATGGACTGCCTTCTGTCGCCTCCGTGACGGCATCGCAACCTCCATTCTCGCTTGGTCTGTGGTGCAGGTTGCCCCAGTCGTGAGAAGTCAGCGTTTCTAGGGGTGGCGGTGCGACACATGATGGCTGTCTCGGCTTCGATTCTGCCGCGGTGGTACCGTTCGGTCACTATGCGATCGGCTTTCCGCCGGGCCTCGAGGCGCCGCACCCGCACGCACCGCGCCTCCTCGCCCGCCTCTGACCACCCCCACCCCGACTCGTCCGCCTCCAGCGTCCACACCTCATCCCACGTGGGGGGGAGGGGCCCGCATGACCGACTGGCTCATGATCGCCGTCGGCGTGGTCCTCACCGTGGGCACCGCCCTGTTCGTGGCCGGTGAGTTCTCCCTGGTCGCCCTCGACCCCTCCACCGTCGAGACCCGCGCCGCCACCGGCGACAAGCGCGCCACCACCGTGCGGCGCGCCCTGGGGCGCCTGTCCACCCTCCTGTCCGGGGCCCAGGTCGGCATCACCCTGACCACCGTGCTCCTGGGTTACACCATGCAGGCGGCCCTGGCGAACCTGCTCACCGGCCTCATGAGCCGCTGGCTGGCCGTCTCCGTGGCCACTGGCGCCGCGGTGGTCATCGCCCTCATCGTCGTCAACGCCTTCTCCATGGTCATCGGCGAGCTCATCCCCAAGAACGCCACCCTGGCCGACCCCATGCGCGCCGCGGCCTCGTGGCCCCCTTCCTCATGGGCTTCACCACCCTCCTCAAGCCCCTCATCGTCCTGCTCAACAACGCGGCCAACGCCGTCCTGCACGCCATGGGCATCGAACCCGCCGAGGAGCTCAGCGGCACCCGCAGCGCCGGCGAGCTCGCCTCCCTCGTGCGCCACAGCGCCGAGGAGGGCACCCTCGATGTCTCCACCGCCACTCTGCTCACCCGCTCCATCGGACTGGGGGCACTGACCGCCGTCGACGTCATGACCGACCGCGGCCGCCTCCACACCCTCGATGCCGACGACTCCGCCGAGGACGTCGTGCACCTGGCCCGCGCCACCGGCCACTCCCGCTTCCCCGTCATCGGCCGCGACATCGACGACGTCATGGGCATCGTCCACCTGCGCCGCGCCATCGGCGTCCCCTACGAGCGGCGTGCCGACGTCCCCGTCGCCTCCACCTCCCTCATGACCCCCGCGCCCCGCGTCCCCGAGACCATGCCGCTGGCCAACCTGCTCGTCGAGCTGCGCGCCCAGGGCTCCCAGATGGCGGTCGTCGTCGACGAGTACGGCGGCACCGCCGGCGTCGTCACCCTCGAGGACGCCGTCGAGGAGGTCGTTGGGGACGTCGCCGACGAGCACGACCGCCGCCGCGCCGGCGCCCACCTCGACCCCTCCGGCCACTGGGTCGTCCCCGGGTGGATGCGCCCCGACGAGCTCGCCACCCGCGCCGCCATCCAGGTGCCCGACGACGGCCCCTACGAGACCCTCGGTGGCCTGGTCATGACCGAGCTCGGCCGCATCCCCGCCGTCGGCGACGTCGTCGACCTGCCCCACGCCTCACTGACCGTCGACGCCATGGACGGCCGCCGCGTCACCCGCCTCCACGTGCGCCCCAAGGACCCCGAGGCCGCCCCCGGAAGCCGAGGACCAGAGGGGGGAGCGCCGATGAGCACTCCGCTCGCCCTCCTGATCACCGTCATCCTCCTGGCCGGCAACGCCTTCTTCGTCGGCGCCGAGTTCGCCGTCACCTCCTCGCGCCGTAGCCAGCTCGAGCCACTGGCCGAGGCAGGCGACGCTCGCGCCGCCACCGCCCTGTGGGCACTGCAGAACGTCTCGCGCATGCTGGCCACCGCCCAGCTCGGCGTCACCCTGTGCTCCACCGGCCTGGGCGTCGTCGCCGAGCCGGCCATCGCCCACGCCCTGGAGCCCTTGCTCGCGGCCGTCGGCGTCGGGCACGCCGGCTCCCACGCCGTCGCCGTCGTCATCGCCCTGGTCATCGTCGTGGGCCTGCACGTCGTTGCTGGGGAGATGGTGCCCAAAGAACATCTCCATCGCTTCCCCGGAGAAGGCCGTGCGCTGGCTTGCCCCGCCCCTGGTGTGGTGCTCGCGCGTCTTCAGCCCCGTGGTCAATGCTCTCAACGGCTTCGCCAACGGGGTCCTGAGGGTCCTGGGCATTGAGGCCAAGGAGGAGATCGCCGCGGCCTTCAACGCCGAGGAGGTCGCCTCCATCGTCGAGCGCTCCACCGCCGAAGGCGTCTTGGAGGACTCCACCGGCCTGCTCAGCGGCGCCCTGGAGTTCTCCGAGGAGACCGCCGGCAGCGTCATGGTGCCCCTGAGTGAGCTCGTCACGCTGCCCCAGGACTGCACCCCGGAGGACGTGGAGCGGGCCGTGGCCTCCACCGGCTTCTCCCGCTTCCCGCTGGTCGCCGACCAGGCTGCGGTCGACCACGGGGAAGAGCCGACCATCACCGGCTACCTGCACCTCAAGGACATCCTCTACGCCGACGGCGCCGAGCGCACTGAGCCGGTACCCGCCTGGCGCGCTCGCGCACTCGTGCCCGTCGGCTACGACGACGAGGTCGAGGAGGCGCTGGCGGCCATGCAGCGCTCGGGGGCCCACCTCGGGCACGTGCGCAACGCGCAGGGGCGCTTCGTCGGGGTCCTCTTCCTAGAGGACATCCTCGAAGAGCTCGTCGGCGAGGTCAACGACGCCATGCAGCGCGAAGAGCACCAGCGCCGTGATTAAATCGTGATTTAAAGGGCAGAATCGGTGGATACCCACAACATGGGCTGCCTGGGGCGACCATTGTCGATCGCTGCTCCAGCACTGGTGGCCAGGCGCTGATTCCTTCGTGTGGCAAGCGAATCCGGTTAGCGGCCGGCTGGTTGGATGGAACCCCTGGGGTTTGTGTGAGAAGTGCAGGTCACACAAAGGTGTGCTGGTTCTCCTGGCAAGACCCACAGGAGACCGCTACTGTTTTAACCGAGTACAACCCAGGCTGTCGCTCTGGCAGCCGCCACATCGTGAACGCCGGGGCGCCGGCAGCAACGATTTCCCTATGACATTCAGCCACCTGGAGGCTTCCCACGTGACCCCGCAGCCCATGAGTCGACGCCAGCGTCGCGAGGCGGAACGTGCTGCCGAAGCCGCTCGCCACGTCGCTGAGGCGCAGGCCGGAACTGCCCCGTCGTCACCGTCGGCGACGCACACCACCCACGTCGCCGGAGCCACTCGCCGCTCACGTCGCGACCTTCACGCTCACCGTGCCGAGAACGGCGCCGCCTCCAGCCCCGTCACCGCTCCGAGCCCATCGGCTCTCCCCGACGTCCCGGTCGCCCCGCAGAAGCAGAACCACCCGCAGCGGCCCGTAGCGCCGGCAGCACCTGCGACAGTGGTTTCAGGCACGCGGAGGGGAGCGCGCTCAGGGGACGGTTCAGCGCCGTCGGTCACCGTAGACCCGGCGCCGTCGCAGCCCGTTGCACCGATGAGCCGGATGGCCCGCCGGCGTCAGAATGCCAGTGCACAGCCCGAGCAGCCGCAGGCCTCGGCGCCTCAGCGCTCAGCGCCGCATCTGCGGCCCCATCGGTCTCCTCCTCATCCTCCTCAGCGCAGGTCGCCGGCGACACTCGCCCCACTCGACGCTCTCGGAAGGACCTGCGCACCGCCCAGGTCTTCGAGGACCCCGAGCAGACGAGGGAGAACCCCGCCGTCGAGGGCGCTGAGCAGCCCGAGGCTCACCGTCCCGAGAGCTACTCCGAGCGCCGCCACGGCCAGCACCGTTCTCATCGTGGCCACCAGGCTGTGCCCGCCGCGGCACCTTCAACGCCCTCGGCGCTGTCGCCGCTGGTCGCAGCCTCACTGGCCGAGACCACCTCAGGGCTCGAGCCGGCAGACACTCACCCCGCCGGTGCCGCGCCGTGGTGGGCCGCTAGTGGCACGGCTCCTGCTTCGCCTGGTGACACACAGGGTGACGGTCATCGGCCCGCAGTCGCGCAGTCGCCCCCCGCCGAGCCGGAGGCCGGGGTGGCCTCCGAGCCTGCCTCCCGATCCGCGGGCCACCGCCGGCAACGTGCCTCCGCCGCAGCCCCAGCCTCGACCGCCTCGGCCAAGTCCGTCGTCGCCGCCACGTCCCACCACACCGCCTCCTTCGACGTCCCTGGCGCGCAGGCGGACCACCCCGCCGTCCAGACGCCGCAGGCTGAGCCGTCAGCGCTCGCGGAGCAGGCTCCCTCCGCTCCCGAGACGCCCCACGAGATCCGCTTCTCGCAGCGGATTACGGACTTCCGAGGTGCCGAGACCATCGAGGTCCCCGAGGTTCGCAAGATCATGGCTGCCCGCAAGGCCGGGGTGCCGCTCGCGGACGAGGAGACCATCCGCGCCATCAAGGCCGCCCGGAGCACGAGGAAGACCAAGTCCGAGAAGTCAGCCACCCAGGCCAAGCGAGGCGAGGCGGCCGATGAGGCCGGCTCCCCGACGTCGTCGGCCAGGGCCAAAGCGGCATCGAAGCCGGAGGCTCACCGCGACTCCTCGACCGGACCTGCCCCCGCCCGTCCCGTCCGGCGCCGCACCGGCTCCGGGATTCTGGGGCGCACCGCCGTCCTGTCGGTCCTGGCCGTCGCCACGGTGCTCGCCCCCCTGTCCAGCCACCTCGACAACACCCCGCTGGCCTCGGCCGCCATGAAGATGCACTCCAATGGCTCGGCCACGCAGAGCCCGGCCGCCGGCGGCACGAAGGCCTCCTCCGTGGCCAGCGCCGTGCTCGGCAGCGACGACCTGGACGAGGACTCCGACACCCAGCTGTCCAACGTGCCCGACGCCGCCACCCGGGCCCGGATCCGTGAGGCCTTCCAGAACGCCGCCAAGACCTGCTCCTCGGCCACAGGCGCCTCCGGCGACACCACCGCCTTCAGCTCCAAGCCGCAGCTGTTCTACCCGATGCTTCCGGGCACCTACGAGATCTCCTCCGAGTACGGATACCGCACCCACCCCACCCTCGGCTACCGCAAGCTGCACGCCGGGCAGGACATGGCCGCCCCCGTGGGGACGCCCATCTACGCGGCCGCCGCCGGCACCGTCACCACCGCCGGCATGGTCGATGGCACCGGAACCATCACCATCAAGCACGAGATCGACGGCCAGGTCTGGTACACCAGCTACCTGCACATGTACGAGGACGGCATCCACGTCAAGGTCGGTGACACCGTCACGGCCGGTCAGATGATCGCCGGCGTGGGTAACACGGGCCGGTCCTCCGGTTCTCACCTGCACTTCGAGGTGCGCACCAAGGACGACACCGCCGACGAGTCCACCGTGGAGCCGTGGGGCTGGCTCAAGCAGCACAACGCCGTCGAGCTCACCACCAACTGCAGCTGAGGGAGACCCACTGTGCCGCCTGCCGCGTCACGAACCCGCCGTCCTGCCGTCATCGCCCACCGCGGCGGCGGACGTGAGGTTCCCGAGAACACCTGGAGCGCCGTCGAGCACGTGGCCGCGCTCGGGCTGGAGTGGATGGAGACCGATCTGCGGCTGACCGCCGACGGAATCGTCGTGCTCAGCCACGACGAGGACCTGCGGCGTACCGCGAACGACCCCCGCACCGTCGGAGAAGTCATGTGGGCCGAGCTGGCCGACCTCGACTCCGGCGACGGGCGCGGCTTCGTCCGGCTCGACGACGCCCTGCACGCCCAGCCGGCGATGAAGTTCAATATCGACCTCAAGGACTCCAGCGTCGTCCAGGCGGCCCTGCAGACGGTGCGTGACGCCCAGGCCCTCGAGCGAGTCCGGTTCGCCTCCTTCTCCGCCCGTCGGCTGGCCGTGCTGCGCCGCCAGGAGCCGCGGGCCATGACCTCACTGGGAGTCAGTGACGTGCTCGGACTCATGCTGCGCAGCGAGGCGGCCGTCCCCCTGCCCCAGACCCGCTGGGGCTGGACCCGCGGCAGGGTCGACGCCGTCCAGGTGCCGGAGAGCTACCACGGTGTTCCGGTGGTCACCCGCCGCTTGGTCGCCTCCGCGCACACCGCGGGCCTGGAGGTCCACGTCTGGACGGTGGACGACCCCGAGCGGATGCGCTACCTGGCCGACCTCAACGTGGACGCCATCATGACTGACGTCCCCAGCCTCGCCCTCAAGACACTCAGCTGAAGGGCCCGTCAAGAGCCTGGAGCTGGAGGATGGCCTCGCGGAACTCGCTTGGGCTCCGCCTCGGCCAGGGGAATTGTGCCGTAACACGAATGAGCAAGCCCCCGTCGCGGGTGGCGACGAGGGCTCGGGAGTGGTGCCCCGGACAGGATTCGAACCTGCGACCTTCTGCTCCGGAGGCACCACCCCCACCCCTGACGAAGATCAGGTGAACCCCATCAACTGGCCTGCGTGGCGTCTCGCCGCGTAGGCCTCTCTGTCGTGCCCTGACGGGCCGGGACGCAGGCGTCCCGCCGCTCTCTACCGAGCCAGGCACGCCCTCCTCGACGTCGCCGTCGAGCAACTCCTAGTCATCAAGGCGATCGACAACCTCTCTTTACGAACCCAAGGAGAACTCATCATGCCTACTTCAACCACTCTCAACTTCCTCCAGATCCTCCTCCTCATGGAGGCGATGGAGGAGTACGTCGGAAAGCATCCGCTCCCAGGTCGCCGCCGGCGACACCGATCTACAGGCGACTCTCAGCGAAGTTGACCGCATCAACGATCTCCTCAACACCGGGATCATCACCATCGAGCCGGCACCCGTGTCTCGGCACCTCACGGAAGCCGTCCGCAGGTTTAGCAGCATGATCGGCTCTCGCATCATGGCGGGCGAGATCGGACTCCAGGAGACCCTTGACGAGGTCGCCGTCATCCAGCGTCACCTTGACGCCGGAAGCTGCGCATCGAGCCGGCCGACATTCCGGCAGCAGCGTGAGGGAGCTGAGCATGGAACTGACGCTGTCACGCCACCAGGCCTACCTCATGAGAGAAGCCGTCACCGGGCTGGCCAACGTCCTCGACGTCATGGTCTCTGATGGCGCCTCTTGGCTCGGACGCACGCTCGCCGACGTCGAGCAGCTCGAAGAACTCCTCATCCAGGGTAACGACACCAACATCAACCACAACAAGATCGGAGAAGCAGCATGAGCGGAGACACCATCATCACCATCATCGGGAACCTCACCGCAGACCCCGAACTCCGCTTCACGCCCTCCGGGGCAGCGGTGGCCTCCTTCACCGTCGCCTCCACGCCGCGTACCTTCGACCGCCAGACCGGCGAGTGGAAGGACGGAGAAACCCTGTTCATGCCCTGCCAGGCATGGCGACAGATGGCCGAGAACATCGCCGAGTCGCTGACCAAGGGCACGCGCGTCATCGTCCAGGGCCGGCTGGTCCAGCGCTCCTACACCACCCGTGAGGGCGAGAACCGCACGGTCGTGGAGATGCAGGTCGATGAGATCGGCCCCTCCCTGCGCTACGCCAAGGCCCAGGTCACCCGCCAGCCGCGCGGTGGCGGTCAGGGTGGCTTCGGCGGCCAGGGCCAGTCCGGGTACAACGCCCCTGCCGGCGGCGCCGCGGACGACCCGTGGGCCACGGGCGGCTCCACCTCCTTCGGTGACGAGCCCCCGTTCTAAAGGCAGGCGGTAGACCATGAACGAAGCTGAGGCTGCATGGGTGCGCGATCATGCCTGGACCGCGGTCATGCGTAAGACCTACGCATCAGTGCCAGCCGTACTGACCATGTGCCCATGTGAATACGGGCCGTGCGGCCATTGCTCGGCGGGTAGTCACGAAAACTGCGCATACGACGACCCCAGTAACGCTCAATGGGCAGCCAACCGTGCCGACGTTCCCGCTGGCTGGATCACCAACGCCGACGAGCAGGTCCCCACCCTCGGTGGCGCAGAGAGCTGGCAGATCTGGGAAGCCCGCATCCAGCACGACGGCCGGTGCCCATGCTCTATAGCCGGCCATCACGGAGCCATCGGGATACAAACCACAATCTTCGACATCATCGGATAGAACGTTCAGAAGTGACCAATTAAGGACAAGAAAGGAAAGGCATAATGAGTGACACAACCACAACTGCGAAGTGGACTAACAAAATGAGCAATTTGATCCGCCACATCCTCCCAGGTATTCTCTTCAGCTTTCTTGTATGGTGCGTACTCGCGCACCTTGAGGTTTTGGTTCAGTTCGCTGAGGATCTCATAGCCGCATCCCCGCATGACAGGGCCATGATGGCTATCCTCTACTCAGCCTTCGCCTTCATGAGCTATGTCACCTGCATTTTCATTGTAAACCTACCGAAAATGGTAGCAGAGATGATTAAGCAGATGCGTCATACTGGCGATGTCCAGAAGTGACCGATATTAGACAGATTAAGGAGCGATCTGATGCAAATTACTGGCGCCGTGGCCATACTCATGATGGCCGCGGGGGGATGTACAGGAATGTATTGCATCTATGTGCAAGGTCGGGAAGATGAGACAAAACTGGCCATCATTGGCGTCGGTGTCTTTTCGTTGATTTTAGCAGTTGCGCTTGGTGTGTCAGCGTGGGCGTTTATGAGTGAGGCGACATGATTAGTCGGATTACTTCATTTGGTGATGTTCAGAAGTGAGCGAATCTAGACACAGTTGGAGATATATTGTGACGTTTCTGTATAGCGGTAAGTTTACCTGGGTCGATGGAAAGCAGATCCCTCTCATTGGAACTATTCCCATAACACACAGAGTATCTGATCTCGACCTATTTTCTACTCATAACCCAAGCGGACATAGCCCTTTAGTTCAACATGAGAGAACGGGTGACGTAATGACACAGAAGCCTCACGCCTCACCAGATGACGAAGTTCGAAAATGACTACTAGAGGGCAAAGAAAGAAGTGTAAGTATGTGCGGAACGCTAGAAAGTAATGAATCGATCAGGCTCGCTATACGAAAAATTGGCTCGATATCACAGAGTATCTATAGTGTTAACTATAGCATTCTTTGTGCTCTTGGTGTCGCTTCTGGTTGTTGGGTGGATTTCATTTCCTCGACTTCAGTGGTTATTCATCCTGACTGCCATAGGCGGCACACTATTCATTATAGCAGAATGGAAACCTGAGCCAAAAAGTAGATATTGGGATAAGCAGATCGAGATACATTTGACTGGGATCAACAAGATCCAGGATGGTGGATTTAGGATCTTAGTTCGCACCATCAAAAGAGCCTATGCTCTTAACGAGATATCCGTTCTGGCTCCACCAGAGAATGGAGAGGCCACCGCAAAGGCGTACTGGTGGTATATCGACTACCTGAAAAAGCACCCTGAGTGCGTCAAGCATCAGACAGATTCCGTAGTCGTCTCATCCAGGTCGCTCTACGACAACTGCGACAATAGGCCTGATTGGAAAACTCTGAACCACATCGCCAACCAGGCCTACGCTGAACTTACAAGTCAGGAGATAGAATGAGGAACAGAAACTAAAATGTCTCCAGGCGTGCCTTACGATCTATGTTCGACATAATTCACAGACGAAGAACCAGTGGTGAATATCTATGTCCAGAAATGACCGTCTTCGACATTTTCAACCTATACGCCCGATAAATCAACACACTGAGAGGTCATGACCATGAGCAGCAAAATTGATATTATCGATGTTACGAATACCGTCGTCAAAGTTACTGACCTGGAAGTCAAGAGGGCAATTACGTTCGCTTGTGTTCTCGCCGCCACATTCATTGCGGCAATAGTGATTGCTACGTTCTCCAACGTCTTCGTCCCGGTATGGCTTGGTCGGCGTTGTGCTTGGCAACACTCGGACCATTACTTTTTATGTCGCTGTACGCTGACGTAGTTAGTGGTGAACATGTAACGCTGAAGGATGTAAATACTGCGCTTCAGGAGCGCTACGGCAACGCCACCGAGGTGGCATGCCCAGACAGCTTAAACACGTCATTCTGGACAAATCTTCGAGGTGCGGGGAACACCTGCTACCAAATCGGAGGTGAGGATGGTGCTGTTGTCGCAGTGAAACAGCAAGATACCACGAACGGATACCGCCTAACGGTTGACCACAGGTAGAATTTCAAATCTTTAGTATGAGCGTCCAGAACTGACCGATAGTGGAACACTAAGGGAAAGTGTGAGGATAATGAAATCCACAAAAAACTCAGAACGCAAAAAAATCCTCTTAGGTGATTCGTTCATCAGGGCCAAGAATCTATATACGTCACTTGATCCAGCCGCACAACGTTCCGCCTTGAAAACACTGAAAGCCAAGAGAAACCGCTTGTGGTGCCACGTGATCCTATACATTCCAGTGTGCTGTTTTGGGTGGCACTTTCTCCCTTACCCTAATGAAGATAGTTTATACAGCGTGATTTCTGTATTCTGTGTAATGTTCGGCATGTTCTTCATGCCGATCTTCAGCATGTACATTGTATTGCTTGCGATCTTCAGTATTTTCATAACTCTAAGAGTTAAACATCTGGGTGCTGTTTCTGGTGACGAAGCCAGTGATGTCTCCAATGTTCATAAGTGACCGATAGAGAACATGATATCCGGGAAGGAGTTCTGAACATGATGAATAAAATCAGGGAGCGTTTCTCGTGGGATGCTGACCGCACAATCTTACTTGTGCGCTTTATCCTTGCAATAGCCGTTGTTGTGGGATTAGTTTGGTACTATCGAGCGCACTCGTATAACGGTGAGCCAGAAGTCTTAAATAGCTGGGCTGCCGCCGGGTTAAAATCGGAATCGCGTCCCGCAACTGTTTGGGAAATAATCACCACGTTGGTCGTGCGTCCGCTTTACTTTGTCCTATCTCTTCCCGTTCTACTACTTCCATTAGTAGTTTTTGGGCTACCTGTGTTCACCATTATTGTGGTGATGTACTGGTTGGACTCGCGCGGCTCGAAGAATAATCGGATCGATCGCAACAGCGAAGATGCTCGTGACGAAAATGGTTGATTAGTCGGAGATTCCAACGTGCATGCCACTAGCCGCGACGTTCAGAAGTGACCGATTTTGGACGCCGCCCAGGCCACCCGCGACACGCCGCCGTGTTGGTGTCCAGAACCCGTGTTCAAAACTAGCCCTCACGTAAATACCTACCCAGGAAGGACCAGGACCGTGTGCAACCGGATGTACTACCTGCGCCGGGCGGTTGTCGCCGTCATCCTCCTCGGCGTCGTTCTCTACCATTCTGCTGGCCTGATGCGGCTCCTGGAGAGAGCTCTGTCGGCGCCCCCGCGTCAGCAGGCGGCAGGGATCATCTCCCTCACGGTGACGGTGCTGCTATGCCGGATCCTTTGGAACGGCCTCGCGACAGTGGTGGTGGGAGACCGTGGCGCGTCTACCGCGCACACGGTAGTCCCGATGGGCGTCGCTCGGCTGGCTCACCCGGGAGCTGTCGCCAGGAGTGACCTGGAGCGCTGGGCAGAGATCCACAAGAACGAGGGCGAGTCCATCAAGGACGCCGTCAAACGGCTGGAGCCAGTCTGGAACCAGCGCGAGCTCGGCGAAGACATCTCCATCACGCAGCGGCGCCGCCACGAGGCCGCTCACGCTGTCATCACCTACGTCCTGGGTGGGACCGTCATGTCCGCCGATGTCCGGGACAGAGGCGACGTAGGCGGGCGTGTTGAGTCCTTTCCGCCGATCCCGTCCGTCGGCCCGGCGCACACCATGTGGGTGCGCCTCCAGATCGCTGTCGCCGGCGCCGCCCAGGACACCATCGACGGCATCCTCAACGCCGGCTCCAGTACCGACATCGACAGGGGCCCAATATCAGGCCACCATGCTCACCGCAGCCGCCTGGACCCCCAACGGCTACATCGGCGCGCCCACCCCGGTGATCTCATCGCCTACGCCGTCGAGACCAACAAACAGCCTCCTGGCAGAATGCCAGGACGCCATCTCAGCCATCGAGAAAGCGCTCACCGACAAGGACAAGCTCACCGGCGTCGAAGTCCACCACATCCTCGACAACCTCAACACCCCGCACCTGAAGCCAGCCTCCGAGGCCACCGGCTGACCAGGCGTGAGCGCACGCTCCACGACTCATACGACGGACCCCAATCAAGAGGGGCTCGGCTACTAGACAACAACCAGCAGAAGCTAGAAGGAGTTAGCTATGAACCTGTTCGCGACAACGCTGCTTCGCGGGGCTTGGCGGCTAGCGAAGGTGATCGCCGCCACCGCTATATCTACCGCCGGGGCACACATGCTCATCATCCCAATGTTTATCGAGCCCGCCATCAACTTCGCCAGCAGAACACCATCCAAAATACTGTACGGGATGATAGCAAGCTGCTTCGGAGTGCTCATAATAACTCTTATCTCCAACATCGTTTGTTATGACGGAGCAGAAATCAACGGAAATCTGGACTGGAACGTCTGGACCGTGTTGTCGATACTCTTCTCCGGTGTCGCAATCTTCGCAACCAGACAAGAAACAGACTCCGTACCTTCGATGGCACTGTCAATAAATCTGATGCTATTTAGCGGGTTCCTCCTCTTTCTCGTAATCGACGACACCAGGAGACAGAGGCGTCAAGAACGTTCTGTGGACTACCCTCACGACCAAGAGACACTTCCAGCCAGTCGCGACCTGTGATCCCTCAACGCCCTCGATCGCGCCCGGCAGCCAGGGGTGTGGTCTCATAGAGGTCATGGCCATGACTGTCGGTTACGCCCGCGTTTCCACCACCAGCCAGCACCTCGACATGCAGCTCGACGCCCTGAAGGCGTCGGGCTGCACCCGCATCCACGCCGACACCGCCTCAGGCGCCCTGTCCGCTCGCCCCGGCCTCGACCAGGCCCTGGCCGAGCTCGACGAGGGCGACACCCTCGTCGTGTGGCGCCTCGACCGCCTCGGACGCTCCCTCCCGCATCTCGTGGCCACCATCGACAACCTCACCCGCCGAGGCATCAACCTGAAGAGCCTGCACGAGGCCATCGACACCACAACCCCCACCGGCCGCCTCATGGTCCACCTCATCGCCTCACTCGCAGAATTCGAGCGCGAACTCACCATCGAGCGAACCATCGCCGGCCTCGAAGCCGCCAAAGCCCGAGGCGCCAACCTCGGCCGACCCACCGTATGGACACCCCAACGCGCCGAAGCCGCCACCGCCCTCCTAGCCGCCGGCGCCACCGTCACTCAGGTCGCCCAGGCCCTCGGAGTCAGCCGAGCCACCATCTACCGGCACGCCAACCCCTGACCAATCACAATCACGAACACAACACCGCCAACGTATGACAATCATACACGCCATTGACATCAATGTATGATCGTCATACACTAGTTGTGTCAGGGTTGCTACCAGGAGCTGGAGGAGAGGGATGGCATATGCAGACCAACGACGTTATCGAGTACACCGACAGTGATGGGCGCCAGCGGCGCGTGGTGGTCGGTGACCTGCTAGACGCTGAGGAGACCGAGGAGCTGCTTCGGGACACGGCCAGGAAGGCCGGCGTCGCCGTGTTCAACGGAGACTACGAGCGCGACCGTGAGGACATCCTGGCCGACCTGGAGGGCAAGGTCGACGACTACGACCTCGCCTGCACCTTGACTGGCGCCATCGATGCGGACGTCAGCCTCTACCTCACACCCCTTGACCTGGCCGTTGACGCCGCCCGCCAGGAAGCCTACGACCAGGCTGAGTCCAGCCTGGAGTTCATCATCGACCGGATCCTCGCCGGCCGGGACGAGTCCGACATCCCCGTGTACGACGACGACCCCTACGACCTTGTCGGGGATTGGATCTACACCGGAAACCCCGAGACCGGGCCCCGGCTGTGCTACCGGTGGTACGCCGACCTGCCCGCTGAAGCCACGTTCGACGACCAGACCTTCGTCACCAACGCGCCGAACGGGGACTGGGGAGACGTCGAGGCCGACGCCATCGACCTCACCCCCGCCCAGCGCAAGCAGCTCGTGACATGGGTCGCCAATCGGGTCGCTGATGAATACGTGGATCGCGTCGAGCGGGCCGCCGCCGACATTGACTCCGCCCGCAAACAGCTCGACCTCCTGCTGCTCGAGGCCGTCGAAGCCGGCGCATCCAAGACCCGGATCGCCGACGCCGCCCACATCACCCGCCAGACCCTCGACGCCCGCACCGGGCACTGGCAGCGCCGGAAGAGTGAAGTCGTCGAGCAGTAGCTCAACCACGCAGACCAGGTCTCGACACGGCCAGACCGCCGGCGGTACCATGGTGGGCAATCCGGACGGGTTGGCCCCACACTCTCGTGGGATGCCCAACCGCCCCGCGTATGCGGGGGTAGACCACTCCAAGACACAAAGGGCCCGCCAACCCCACCCGGAGGGCTTCGAGAAGCATCGAGGGGCTTGCCCGCTACACCAGCGGGCAAGCCCCTCTCTTCTCACCCCCGGGGCCATGGCGACGCCACCAGGCTGGTTCATGGGAGGGCGTCAGTCGCTAGAGGATGGAGCGGAGGCATGAGGTGGTTGCGGTAACCGAGCACACCTGCATCTTTATCCCAGGTCAGGCCATCGCCTGGGGATCCGAGTCCGCCCCGTTCATGACCACGCTCGCCCTGGCCCGCCGGTGCGGATGGGGACAGGAGGTCCACTACCGCCTGTACGCATGGGCCCTCGACTCCGGCATCATCTGCGGCCGCGTCGACGACGAGCTCCCTCCCTGGGACAACCTCATGGCTCTCACCCCACCCAGCCGGCGCCAGGAGGCCGTCCGCCACGCGTTCTTCCGCGAGCCCCAAGCACTCATCATCCCCGACCCCGTCATCCTCAACTGGGACCACTCCGTCCATTCCAACCCACTCACCTACGACCGAGCTGGCGAGATCACCGGCGGAGGCTGGGTCACCCCCACCGATGCCTGGACCCTCACCCTCAGGACCCTCACTCACGCCGGCGCAGACCCCACCGCAGCCACCTCATGGCGCGTCCCCGCCGGCCACCTGGCCGACCTCACCGAGACCATAACCTGCACACCCGACCAACCATCACCGAGCGACGCCGAGCTCAACCACGCCGAGGACCAGCTCCTAGCCCACGCCGGCTGGGGCCGCACCCACGTCTGGGCGACACAACAACCCTGGCACAACCCATAGACCCCTCAGGCAAAGACAAACTGACTCCACCCCCAAGTGTCGCAACCATTTACATTTAGTGTCGCATCGTGCTACACTTAAGTCGTCGGGAGGCCCCCGACGAAGGCAAATCAAGGAGACACAAATGAGCACCATCACCGCACAGGCCCTGGCCGAGGCTGTCACCTCAGACGCTGACGGCGAGGTCCAGTGGTGGACCCGCCAGGGAAGCAGCGAGCACTCGTTGACCCGAGAGGGCCGCCGCCTCGTCATCACAGACACCGAGGAAGGTGTCACGCTCACCTACTGGGACGGCGCCGACCTCATCGACGCCGACGGCCCCCACACGCTCACCAACCAGGACGTGACAGCGCTCGTCGAGCAGGCCAGAAGCTTCCTCGGCTACACCCAGGACAGTTCCGAAGGCGCCGCCACCGCAGGCGTCGACGACCCCGGCGCACGCCGGCAGGCCGCCCTCGGGTACCTAGGTCCCCTGGCCGACGACGACGATGACGTCGTCAATGAGCGCGTCCGCAAAGTCCTCGGCGCATGGGACGCCGTCGAGGCCGCCTGGCCCGACCCTCAGGACGCCGACGGACTGGCCGCCGCCAGCGACGGCGCCGTGAGCTACGTCCTCGGTGACTGCACCATCTGGGCCGCCGCCAACGAGGTACTGCGTGCCCGCGTCGCCGCCAGCGAGGCCGAGGCACGACTCCGAGGCATCGCCATCGCAGCCGTCGACGCCGGCATGGCCGTCTCCCACGCCGCCGCTGACGCCGGCGTCAGCCGAGCCACCATGCACCGATGGATCGGCCCCCGCTGACCAAGCCACCTGGATCACCTAACCCACAGATCCCAACGAAAAGACCTTGCACAACCCACCCGGGTGGGATATGATTATCCCAACGCGGGGGACGGCGCCCAGGCCAAGCCCCCACCTCACACCAGGAGGACACCATGCCCAGCACCCCGTCCACGGCCGTCACAAGAAAGACGGTCATCCACCTTCCCGACCGTCACCCCACGTGGGGGTGGAATGCCCAGCCGTGCACGGTCAGCTACAGTCTCGCCTGCCGTGACGGATGGGGAGATCAGGTCTACGACCGCCTCCTTGACTGGGCCCGCACTCATGGCCTCATCGTCGACGACAAGGAGGACGAGGAAGTCGACCCCCCGGGCTGGGACGGTCTCATGGCCCTCGTCCCGCCGGCCCGCCGTCTAGAGGCCGTCCGGGCGGCCTTCGACGACCCCGACGCAGTCGTCATCGACAACCCCGTGATGCTCGTATGGGACACCAGTATCCGCGATGGCGAGACGATCCACGACGACGGGACAGTCCTCCTCGTCGAGGACTACACGGTCCACCTTGAGGTCCTCGACCCCGAGGGCCTCGGTGTTGACGACCCCGTCGACTGGAGGGCATGGAATGAGCCCACCAGCGGGCCATGGCTGGGGCTCTGCGACGGCTTCACCGTCGACCCCAGCGACGATGAGCCTATCGATCCGACCGATGGGGATCCTTTCGATGATGCGGAGGAGAGGCTTCTCCGCAAAGCCGGTATCGACCGCTCCAGCGTATGGGACGTGGCTACCCCATGGTAAGACGCAGCCGCCGGGCCGGGGCATGGTCGCCGCCACTGGTGGCGGCCATGGCTCGCCGCCTGGCCCGAGAAGGTCGCCGAGGGGCCGGCCGACTCGCCGCCCTGGCCGACCGAGCCCGCCGCATCAACGAGGACGGCTACGCCGCCGACCTCGACCAGGCCGCCGCTGACACCCTGGAGACCGCCCACCGCGCCGAGGACGCGACCCTGTTCTGGGTTGCGGCCCCCATGGCCCTCCTGGCTATGGACGCCTCCCAGGACGTCCCCACCATCAACGGCGCCGACGCGCCTGCCACCACGGGGCTCATGGTCATGGCCGAGCCCCTGCCCGCCTGGGACACCAGCGCCATCGGCGGCCTGGCCCTGCGCGACGGGCCCCGCACCGACATCCCCCATACCAAGCCAGTAGAGGTCGACGCCCTCACCTGGCACCTGGACCCCCACCCCAGCGGGGTCAAGACGCTCACCATCGAGCTCATGTGTCGCCCCGGCCGACTGCCTTTCCCGATCATGGGTCAACAGTCGACCACCTTCCTGGTGCCGTTCACCAGGATCAGGACACTCATACCCGTCTCCCTGGAGGCCGCCCGCGCCATGGGCCCTGACGGGACCCCCGTCGACCCCGCCGACATCGGGATCCTGGCCTGGCTCCAAGCCGCATGGACCCTCATGGCCACCCCGTCTCTGACCGAGTCCACCGTGGTGGCCGGAACCGGCAAACCCCGCAACCCCAAGCCCGGCACGGACGCCAGCCCCCGTGGCCACGACAACCACGCCGACGACGGTGTGACCGTCATCGACCTGCACCCCCAACGCCGCAAGCTCATCACCACCCCCGACAAGCCCGACGACGAAACCGAAGGGCAGCGACGTCGGCTCACCAGCCGCCACGTCGTGCGCGGCCACTGGACCCACCAACCCCACGGCAAAGGCCGAGCGCTACGCCGGCTCCAGTGGATCGACGACTACATCCGCGGCCCCCAGGACGCGCCCCTGACCACGCGCACCCACGTATGGGCGTGGCGACACCAATGACACGAGAGACGAGCAGACATATGACCGAGCAGACCTTTGATTTCGCGATGACGCTGCGGTGCTACCGCAAGAGTCTCGGCCTGGACCAGAACGAGCTCGCCGAGCTCCTCGACGTCGCGCAAAACACCGTCAGCCGGTGGGAGGCCGGGATCCGCGCCCCGCGCGACCCCGTCGAGGTGCTCATGCGCCTGCATGAGCTCCTCGACACCTTCGACGACGTCGTCAACGACGTCGCCGAGCTCGCCATGCGCGACGACGACGGCCGGGTCATCCTCACCACCTACGAGGTTGACGAGCACTGGTGGCTCGCCGACGAACGCGCACGCGACCTAGCCCTGCCCGCATCCATGCACCAGGCCGCAACCGCCCAGGCCGCCCGAGAGATCGCCGCCGACGACGGCACCGTCGTCACCATCCGCGCCTCACGCTGAAGCCACTACCCCGGCCCTAAGGCCGGGGTAGTGGCCGGCTACGCCGGCCCCGTTGTCAGGCGCACCGCGCCGTAGGGGACGTACTCATACGCCCATAAGCCCGTGTCCTGGCACCCCTGGGCCAGGATGACGCGGCAGTGCTCGCACCGCCAGGCATCGTGCCACTCGAAAGCCCCCGTGCAGAAGCACATCACCGGCCGGGGTAGCATCCCGCCCAGCTCCTGCCAGCTGGCCCCACACCCCGGGCACACCCCAGGATGCCCACCATCAGCATTCGTCTGCGTCGTCATGACCGTGGACCCTAGCGGGGACCACCGACACGAAAACCCGCCCGCGGCCGACCCACCGTGCTCCTCGGGTCACCAGCCTGTGGTCACCTTCAACCCCGTCTCGTGGGGGCACCAATCCTAGCCCACGGCCGGTCAGCCGATTGTCAAGGCACGCTCCACCTCACTTGCCCCGGTGCTCGTCACAGCTCCTACGTCGCCATGACGAGCACCGCCGCGCGAGGCTCCGCTCTTCGGCCTTGACAATCACCGGCCGCAGGCTGCCACGGCGCGCGTCCCCCAAGCCCGGGGGACACCGGTCTCGCAGACCGGCAAAGGAAGACCCCAAGGAGGTCAACATGCACATTAACGCGCCGCGCCAGTACACCCAGGCCCAGGTCAAGGAGTTCGTCGCCGAGGCGATCGAGAGCTACGTCGAGGCCGTTCGCACCGACGCCGACATGCCCCTCAATGCCCTGGAGTACACCCTGGACATCGCCCGGTACGTCCTGGCTCAGGTGACCCGCTCCTGAGATACCCCGGGGGCCGGGAGAGCTGGATCCTCTCCCGGCCCCCGGCCGGCGCGTGACCCACCATGGATGCGGTCTCGCAGCCCGCACCAGCACGTCGCCGGACCCCAAGGAGGACATAGACGGCGACCCGGGTGAGTCACCCCAATTGTAGCCGGTTCACCTGCCCAGCCGCAGGGTTACCGAGCCCGCTGACGCACCTGTGGAGGCCGCCGGCTGTCGCCGGGGCCGGCGGCCACGCACAGGTGGACAGCGGGACCCCGTACCGGGGCCATGGACAGCCCAGCGCAGCCGGCCAGGCTCCTTCGTCGCCCGACCAGGCCGAGCAGCGCAGGCCTGCCCACAACCCCTCAGCCACGCTGGCATCGTCACCGTCCGTAGCAGGGCCAGCCTGCACCCCGGCCGCCACCCACCACGACCCGGAAGCGCCGGCCCCCGTCAAGGCGGCCCGGGCACAGCCCTCCCACCGACAACCCGCCAGGTCACCGACCGTCGTTGGTCACCAGCTTGTGGTTACCTTCCCCCTGTCTCGTGGGGGCACACACCGTAGCCCGCCGGCGGTCAGCCGATCGTCAAGGCCCGCTCCACCTCGCTGGCCCCGGTGCTCGTCACAGCTCCTTCGTCGCCATGACGAGCACCGCCGCGCGAGGCTGCACTCTTCGGCCTTGACGATCACCACCGGCAGGCTCAAAGGGGCGTGTCCCCACAAGCCAAGGGGACACCGGCGCACAACGCCGGCAAGCACCCCCAAAGGAGTCACCATGTCCGTGTTCATCGTCAGCCCCGAGCACATCCACGTCCTGCTCGACGCAGCACTGCGCTACACCGACGAGATCGGCATGACCGTATGCACCAACGGCGGCCAGGCCCTCACCATCGACCGCACCAACCGCGATGCAGTCGGCCAGATGCTCCTGGACACCAACGCCGCCTCCGCCGGCGCCCGCCACCAGGAGGACACCCAGCTCTACATCTACTCCTACCGCACCCCGGCCCGCTTCGACTGGGAGGCCATCAACATCCTCAAGGCCATCAGCTGCTACGAGTACCAGGCCAGCGAGGCACCCGGCTGGGACACCTCCACCGCCCGCGCGTTCTGCGAAGCCCTGCGCCGCGCCGTCATCCCCGCCCTGCCCGGATACACCGACGCACCCTGGGAAATCACCACCACCTCAACCCCCGCACACACCACCTACTAATACCCAACACCCCCGGGACCCTCCTCACGAAGAAAGGAGAGTCCCGGGGGAGCGGCTCACCAGCAAGCAAAGAAGATGTGACATTCAGGTCCCCCCAAGGAGCCATGCCGGGAACCTACAACCAGGAATATTCCTGCCATGAGAAATCCCCTGAAAGTCGTCCACGCCGACGACGCTCCCGACACCCTCATCGACGCCTGGACCCTGACCATGCAGGCCCAAGGACTATCCCAAGCCACCATCACCGAACGAACCCGCCTCATCCGCCAGCTCGCCCGAACCACCGGAACCGACCCCGCCGCCCTCACCCCACACCCTCACCGCCTTCCTCGCCAACATCGACTCACCCGTCACCGCCGACGCCTACTACAGCATCGCCCGAGCATGGTGCACCTGGCTCGTGAGGCCGGCCACCGGGACGACGACCCCACCATGCGAGTCCCCAGGCCCCGCGTCCCACCAGCCAGACCACGCCCCATCACCCGACCACAACTCGACACCCTCCTGGCCACGCCTCTGCGCCAGGACACCCGCACAAAAATCCTCCTGGCCGCCTACGCCGGCCTACGCATCCACGAGATCGCCAAGATCCGCGGAGAGGACATCGACACCGCCGGCGGCACACTCACCGTCACCGGGAAAGGCGGCCGCACCGACCTGCTACCCGCGCACCCCATCATCCTCACCCAGGCGGCCAGTTACCCCCGCCGTGGTCTCTGGTTCCCCTCACCAACCCGGCCCGGCCAGCACGTCACCGCCCAAACCGTCGGCACCGTCATCGCTCGAGCCCTACGCCGAGCAGGCATCGACGCTACCGCCCACCAGCTGCGCCACTTCTTCGCCACCAGTCTCCTAGAGGCCGGCGTCGACAGCCGCATCGTCCAGACCCTCATGCGGCACGCATCGCTCGCCACCACCGGCCGCTACCTCGGCGTCACCCTCACCCAGCAAAGAGCGGCCCTTAACAGCCTCACAATCGTTGCCAGCGCCACCCTCGACACCGGCGCCGAGCTCAGGGCATAATGATGGGGCCACCCGGATGCAGCCGGGTGACCCCAGAAGGAGCAACTAGCCCCTCAGCAACTGGATCAAGCTAATCAGAACCCCGACTGTGGTTGCGATCGCTATGACAATCTCGCACCACGTCGGGGCTCTGTGCTCAAGCCAGCGCCGCGAAGCCGCGTGACGAAGCCTGTAGCCCTTACGCATGTCCTTCACCCCCTTCAGCGGATCGACACCCCACCGATCAAGCGGGTGCGCGGGGGCGAGCCACCAACGAAGGCACCCGTATCTTACCCAAGGCCAACGTAACTATTGCAACGCACCAAAAAGATTAGTAGAATTAGTAGCACCAGATGCCTTAGAAAGGTCAGACATGGCGACATACACCGTGGCCACACCAAAAGGCGGGGTCGGCAAGAGCACGACCGCGGCGGAGCTCGTGCTCGCCCTGTCCCGGCGAGGGAGGAAGGTCCTCGCCATCGACCTGGACCAGCAGGGCAACCTCACCGGCCGGCTGGGCCTGACCGCATCCAGTGAGGTCAACGGCACCACCGCCGACGTCCTGGCCGGAGAGCTTGACCTCGACCAGGCCACCACGCCCTCACCCGTCCTGGACGGCGCGGACGTGCTGGCCGGCACCCACGCCCTGGCCGACACCGAAGCCGCACCACCCGCCGACCTCGCGACCTTCCTGCGCGACGAGCTCCCGGAGCACAGCGACAGATGGGACGACGTCGTCATCGACACCCCACCATCAGTCGGGGCCCTCACGCAGGCCGGCCTGGCCGCAGCCGACGTCATCATCGCCCCGGTCACCCCGAGTGTGGAGGCCTACGACCAGCTGCGCCGCCTTGCCGCCGTACTCGACGCACGCATCGCCAAACGGGTCAACCGCGGCGCACAGATCTCGTGGGTGGTGCCCGTCGCGTTCGACTCCCGCGCGGCCACCGGCCGCGGCCGACTGCTCGACAGAGAGATTCTCACCCAGCTATGTGACACCTACCCCGAGCGGGTCACCCGCCCGTGCGCGACTCCGTCGCCGCACGCGACGCCCTACTCGAATCACTTCCCGTCGGGGCCTACGCCCTCGACACCCCCGTCGCAACCGACTACGCCACCGCCGTCAGGCTTCATCATCGAAGGAGTCGCATCGCGACCCCCAGACCCAGGCGGCGAACGCTTGCCGAGCGCGACCGCGAAGCCATTCAGACCCCGCCCGCCCCACCACAGAAGGCGCCGGCCCGCCCCGGGGGACTCGGCCGCGGAATGATGACCTCGGCTAGGGAAATGAGGGTAACTGATGCTACTACGGCTACTAAGTCTTCTAAGGCTGGAAGGAAGGGAACTCCCAAAGGCAAGCCGCCACGGCGGCGCGGAGCCCCCGGCCACCGGCCGAGTCGTCGTCAACATCTGGATCGACCGCACCCTATGGGCGCAGGCCAAGACCCTCTACCTGCGTGCTCACCCGGGTCACGAGGTCGCCCTGGTCGAGTGGGTCGACGACGTCATCGTCGCCTACCTCGACCACCGCCGAGACGCGCTCATCAGCGCCCCCATGGGGGACGAGGGGCAGATCGTCAAGATCACCCTCACCCCATCAACCAAGCAGCGAGTCATCGACACCGTCGAGGACCACTCCCTGCACGGCCGGGCGATCTCCCGCTCCGCCGTCATCAGCGCGGCCCTACGCCGCGCCGTCGCCGACGCCGGCGGCAGCACCGTCCCCGTCTTCCAAGGCTGCCTGCCCCGAGGCCGGCGCCCACAACCATGACCGCACCCACCAGACCAACCAGGAGGAACATCATGCAGCCCAACATGTACGGAGCGATGCTCAAGATGCTCGCTGTCATCGCCATCAGGTCGATCATCCCACTCGGAGCGGCCACTATCTTCTTACTCTCAACCCAGCCTGAAACAGCTGCGCAGGTGCCCAGCCAGTCCGGTGCCGGTATCGGACGGACGATGATCGCCTTGTGCGGGATTGTCTTCCTCCTTTGGGCCGTGTGGCCGTGGAGGAAGGTCTGGGGACGCTTCCCATGGGCCTTCATCGCCTCCTTCCTCGTGGCAGTCGGGGCCGGCGGCCTCCTCATGGCCGTCAGCCCCGACTACGCAGCATCCATCTTCATCGCGTTCATGATGCTCGCCGGCTCCTACGCCGTGTTGGCCGTGGAGATGGTCCTCACCCGGCCACGCATCCTTCCGCCAGGTGCTCCCTGGCCGCCCACCAGCAGCGGCAGCACGAACCGCCGCCCGACGCCTCCCGACTGGCAGTGACGCGGCATACTCCGTCGGTGTGCCACGGTCATTTCTGACGGTTCCGGCCGGTTCTTGGGCCAAGGCGGCGGCCACGGCTGGGTGCGCCCACGACGCCGAATCCTCAAGAAGCCCTTCAGTGCCTCCAGGCGCGCCCGGCGGGCCAGCCGACGCGCGCGCTTACGTCTGACAGCCTCGACCCGCTTCAGGCTCGCAGGCATTGACGCCGGCGACATCGTCCCGTCAGGCCTCACCCGCAGCCACCGCCCCGTCTCAACCTGGACATCGATCGCGCGCCCCATCGTGCGCGCAAGCTCCACCAGGTCCCGGGCCAGGTCAAAGACCACGACCTGAAGCTCCTGATCAAAGGCCTCCACCAGGCGCCGATTCCCGTTGGTCAGCACGAACACCGGGGTCACCGGCAAGATGGAGTCCCACATTTCTCTCGCCTCAAGTCCCATCTGCTCTCACGTCCCTTCCGTCAGTCTCGTTTTGAATTGCTCTACTCATTGCCGGCCAGCCGCAGCAGCGCTGCCTGGACTTTACGCAGCGCCGCCAGACGCCGCCTCCCTGTCGAGGCTGAGACCCCGAGCACGTCGGCCACCATCGACCCCGTCACGGTCACCCCTGCTCTCCTCCTGCTGGGCAACCCACTGACCAAGACCCTCCTCAGTGACCACAGGCTCCAACGCCTCCGCATCCTCGTCACAGGCCACCTCAGTCTCAGGCTCCTCGTCAGCCGGCGCGTGCTCCACTGTGGCCGGCGGCTGCGCCGCGTCCTCCACAGTGGGAGCGGGCGCGGGCTCAATGTCAGACGCGGCCGGCGGCAGTAGGGCTGCCGGCGCATCAGTTCCGACAGGCTCAACAGCCGGCGCCCCAATCGCGTGGCCGTCAACCAAATCCGAGGTGCCGCCCCCATCGGGACCCGGCTCGGGCTGCAGCTCGGGAGCAACCACAGTGGTCGGCACTCGCGTCGACGACGGAGGCGACTCGGGGGAGGCCATGAGCAGTACCGTCAGGTGCGTGGTGGCCAGCAGCACCACCGGCGGCACCGAGGCCGCCGCCGCCCCAGCCCACCCATGACCCGTGAGCATCGCGTGGACACCGTTGGAGCCCACCGACACTACGGCGCCGACAGACAGGAGGAACCAGGCGTACCACACGGCACGAGAGCCGCGCTGGGCCAGGGCCACGACGGCCAGTGTTGCCTCAACGATCATGCCGTCGATCAGCAGAGGCCACAGCCAGGCCAGGTCGGCGGGCATCCCCACCCGCACCGCAAGGTCGCGCAGCGCCGCGAACGACAGGACGAAGCCGCCAACGGCGAGCAGAGTCGTTCCCGCGACAGAGGTGCGACCGACCCACGAGTGGCTCCAGCTTCGCAGCCCACCAGCAGCGCCCGAGGTCACGGGGCCTCCACCGGTGAGCTGCTCGCAGCGGCGTAGGCCCGGCGCTGCTGGTTGACCTCATCGAGCACGCGCTCATCCTCCTCGGTGAGACGGCGTCTTATGGTCTCCCACAGGCCCTCACGCCACACCTCACCGCAAGGTCTAGCGAGCTCAACAATCCCGACGTTGCCCTCAACCAGACGGATGATGCACGCTCCGTCGACCCAGACATAGGGGACAGCGTCGAGGTAGGCCACTCGCACATCAGCTCCGCCAGCCCCAAAATCGTTGTCAGCCCACTCGTAGATCGCCATGATCATGTCAGCGAGCTCCTGGCTAAGCCCCTCAGGGGCGGTGCTCGTGCTCAACCCAGGCCGGCTGGCCTGACGGATCAGGTCTGCGTCGATCAGGTAGCGCGCAGCAGGAACCGAGATACCCGACGCGTAGGTCCGCTCACCCTTGACAAGGTTCACCAGCTCGATGTCCTCAATGCTGACGACTGTCGTCCACTCGCCGCTCTGATACCTCACCACCGGGACACCGCCATCACTGCTGATGCTGAAGTCACCTTCCGGGTGCCACTCGTAGACGTCTTTGTTCTCGCGCGGGCCAACCACCCGCCCAAGGGCGGGCTCCTGGGCGGACCATGCCGCCCAGGCAGCGTAATGCACCTCCTCGGTGACGGTCTCAGCCCCAGGCAGGAAAACATAGCTGCTCCACCGCGTATTGATCCGCTCCAGCTCGGTGCGCTCACCGTCGGCGAGCTGCTCCGCCCACACGTCATCGTCGTCACGGTGGACGGTGTAGGCAGCCTTCCCCAGCCCCAGGCGCCCGGCGCCTATCGCCCGGTCGATGTCCACCATCGTGCCGCGCTGCGTCATCAGCCCCGGCAGCAGCCGGCCTTCGCTGGTCTCCACCAGGGTCCAGCCATCGTAGTGCGACAGCGCGGCGTGACCGCGCTCGACGACCGCGGTCATCCCCGTGATCGCGATCGCTGCCCATTCGAGGGGCATGTCAAGACACTCGGCGATCTCCTCGACGCTGACGGTCGGTGCGGCGTGGGCCTGACCTACGCGCTGGCACCACACCTCACACGTGCCGCTGGCGCTGTCACCCACGAAGCCGACGAGCCCCTTGCCCGACTTCCCGACCACCTGGAAGTAGCGCGGCCAGTCCATGGAGGACACTTGCCACCTACCCCGTTCACTGATAACGGCCTTGACCACCACGTCGTCAATGAGCCGGTTGACCTCATTCATCCACGCCCCAGTAGCTTGTAGGTACTCCATCTCCTGACCTCTCCTTCAATAGTGTTTGATCTGCTGCCTCTACCTGTGATCGTGACGGGGGTGAGCACACCCCCGTCACTTGAGTCATCGCTACCGGTCCATCGACGGACGCTGACTGTGACCATGCTGAGCCTGACCGTGTCCACCGACCATTGGCGCACTACTGGGACAGTGGACTGACGTCTGCCCGACCTGCTGAGCAGCCGGCCAAGTCAGGCCCCGACCGCCCCAGGTCCCATCCGCTAGCCTGCCGACTCGTCGAGCAAGCTCCCTCTCAAGCGTCTCGATCTTTACGGGCGCTGCCACGTCCCCCTCAACCGCCCTGGCCGCTGCTGCGAACCTGTCGTACGCACGACTCCATGGTTGACTTACCTCTGCGGCGAAAGCAGCGCGAGCTTTAGCCAGCTCCTCCGGACCCATCGTACGCATCCGGTCTGAGAACTTTCTTTGTTCTCTGCTGTAATGTTTCTTGGCTGCCCAAAATTCGATCGCGCTCTTCCTGACTTCAGGTGATGACATCAGGCGATTAAGTTCACCAACCTTCATTCCGACCCCAGCAGCTGATATCATGATCATGTTCTGATAGTAATCAGCGGTAACACGAGTACCTTCATGTCCGAAGAATTTCTTCGCTGAGTCAACATACGCCGCAGGATTCTGTTCGGCAGAAACTAAAGGGGTCTTGTCTCTACCTATAGATTTGTCCGGCCCCTTCGTTGCCGAGGGTGCTGGCGGAGCCTCCAGTGCCAGGGGCTTACCGTCGGTGTAGCCAGGAATCTGGAAGAACTCGGCATTGAAGGTGCGCTGCTGCTGGAGCTGGGGCAGGGTCTCTTTGTCCCCGAGGCCGGTGGCCTCGATGGCCTGCCCAAGCTCGCGATAGATCGGAGTGTCCATCTCGTCACTCCTGTGCCACTCCTGACTCCAGGGATGAGCGGCTAGGTTCTGGACGATGGTGAGGACACCGGCGGCGTCAGGGCGCTGTGCCAGCGCCTGCTTGGCTGCCGCCAGGTGCTCTTCACTCTCGGCACGCAGCTCGGCCGATGGCTCCTGCCCACGAGGCAGGCGGGCCTCAGCCTGCTCCTGACCGACCTCGAGTGCGTGGTTGAGGTGGAGCATGCCCCGCAGTTCCTGGCTACCGGCCTGCTCGACGAGCGGTTCACCCGCGGTGACAAAGCCTCGCAAACGTTCACCTGCCGCAGGGTTGCCGGTGGCCTCGGCAGCCACCTCGTCCATTCGAGACTGGCTGTCCATGACTCGGTCGTAGGCAATGTTGGAAATGTTCTCGCGATGATCCAGTTCCTCGTAGTCAGTCGTGTCCCCAAGCATGTCCAACCACCGGTTGCGAGAGGTCTCCCAGGAATCAGTGGCCGACTTCCATTCATCGAGAACCTCACGGACCTGAGGTGATGCCGCGAGCTTGCCCAAGTCCTCGGTGCTCAGCAATGCGGCGTGGGCGGCGCGGTCGACGGCCTCATAGTGCAGTCCGTTGACCTCGTGGTCCCGGTCGCGCCCCAACATGGTGGTCACGGAGTCGATATCGATTTCAGTAGCCACAGCAGTTCCTCCTTCAATTACCTGTTTGCTGTGTCACTACTGACTGTGCCGAGGTGCGCCACGCGCGAGCCCCGTCGGGGCTCGCGCGCCACAAGGGGGGTGGAGGCAGTCGGCGGCCCGGGTGCCCGGTGCCCACATGTGGACGGCCCGGCGTTCGCCGGGGGCCGGCCCGCCCACATGGTGGACACCGGGACCCATAGGACCGGGGGTGTGGACGCCTCGCGAGCGGCCCTGTCTACGCCCGCGGGCCGCTACTCGCGACTCGCCCACACCCCACTGGCTGGTACCCGCTCACCTTCCGGGCCGATCACACCCGTAGCTGCTCACCTGCACGCTCGGTCCTACCAACCAGCCCACTCACCTACCCCTGTAGCTGTCTGAGTCGGCTTCCAGCCCACTCACCTCCCAGCACCCACCCACCTACCCGACGCTGACCGATGAAGCGTTCGACGGACGATCCCGTGCACGCCGAAACGCCACCTTCCCGACTCTTAGCAAGCCGAGAAGAGATAAATCGAGGCACATCTGGCACTGCGGAACCAGAAACCCAAAGTGTCGGGGGCAGGTGTGGCGCACCCCGGCACAGATGAAGGAGACAGAAGCAGCCTCAAACTAAGGACTGAATGTGATCCAGGTCATATGTGTGCAGTGTGGTGAGACCTTCACCGCCAAGCGCCGCAGCAAGCGCTACTGCTCCGAGGAGTGCCGCCAGGCATGGAGAGCTGACCACCAGGTCACCTGCCCCGGGTGCGGTCAGCTCTTCACCCCCAGCCGCGCCAGCCAGGTGTACTGCACGGCGGCGTGCAGGGAGCGGGCGGGCAGGCGCGCGCGCTACGCGCGCGGCCGTGAGCACGTGCGCGCCTACACCCGGGCTGGGTCAGAGGGTGAGCGCTCAGCGACATGCCCGGTGTGCGCGCAAGTGTTCACGCCGGCGCGCAGCAGTCAGGTGTACTGCTCGCCGGCGTGCAGGCGTGCACGGGAGGGTGCTGCGCGCACGCGCGCAGCGAGCATGACCGCGGCTGCGCGCGCGTGCGCGCTCATCAAGCGCCTGCACGTGCCGGACGTGGACGGGGCGTGCGCGGAGTGCGCGCACCCCTGGCCGTGCGAGACCAGGCGCCTGACCGAGGCGGTCACGGGCGGTGAGCGCCCGTGATCACAGTCAAGGCCCTCTACGACACTGGCCGGGAGGGCACGAGCATCGTTGACTACCTGATCGAGTCCGTCGCCGATGGCCCCGCCCAAGAGGCGCACGCGCACTTCGACGGGACCCGCTACTACACGCAAGCGGGCACGCCCCCCGGGCGGTGGCTGGGGGCCGGCCTGGACGGCCTGGGCGACGATGATCGCCACCTGCACGCCGGGCGGCGCGTGGGCGCCGACCAGCTGCGCGCGCTCATCCAGGACGGAGCCGACCCGATCACCCACCAGCTGCTCGGGCGCGCGTTCCCCGCGCACGTGTCCACCACTGACCGGGTGCGCGCGCGCTCACCGCCGACCTGAGCGCTCACCTGAGCGCCGATGAGCGCGCAGCGCGCATCGAGCAGATCGAGCGGCAGGTCGCGCGCACCAACAAGAACCGCGCGGTGCACGGCTTCGACTTCACCTTCGCCCCACCCAAGAGCGTCTCGGTTCTGTGGGCGCTGGGGGATGCCGGCGTGCGCGAGCAGGTCGAGGCCGCTCACCACGACGCGATCAATCACGTCGTGGCCATGATGGAGGCCGACTCCATCCGCACCCGCCAGGGCGCCGGGGGAGTCGTCCAGACAGAGACGCGCGGCGTCATCGCGGCGGCCTTCGACCACTGGGACTCCCGCGAGGGAGACCCGCACCTGCACACCCACCTCGTGGTCGCCAACCGGGTCCAGGGCCCCGACGGGCGCTGGCGCACCCTGGACTCCCGCGGCGCGCTCATGCCCGCCCAGGTCGCCCTGAGCGAGGCCTACGACAACCACCTCATGGACTCGTTGTCCTCGCGCCTGGGAGTGGAGTGGCACGTGCGCTCCATCTCGCGCACCGGGCGGGAGCACTGGGAGATCGACGGCGTCGACGACCGCCTCCTGAAGGCATTCTCCACCCGGCACGCCCAGATCGAGGCCGCCCGCGAGGAGGCCGGCGCTGACGGTTCGGGGCACTGGGAGGCCGACGCGAAGGCTTGGTCCGCCACGCGCAGCGACAAAAAGCACCACTCCCTGGAAGAGCTCACCACCGCGTGGCGTGAGCGCGCACGCCAGGTCGCCGGCGACCAGCCACTGCGCGGCGTGACCGGCCGTCCCCTGCCCGCGCCCGGTACCGTGCCCGGTCAGCCAGGTACGCGCGCGCACCCTGTGCGCGCAGCCGACATCACCGATGACCAGGTCGCCCAGCTGGCTGGTGGTGTCCTGATCGCGCTCCAGTCATCGCGCGCTCACTGGAGCACCTGGAACATCAGGGCTGAGGCCCAGCGAGCAGCCCGACGCGTCCGCTTCGAGACACCCGGTCAGCGCGACGCCTTCACTGGCCGGCTCACCGAGGCGGTCACCGCCAGGTGCGTGCGCGTGGACTACGCAACCACCGCGCACACCCCCGCCCGCTACCGGCGGCGCGACGGCTCCAGCCGGTTCGTCCCCGAGAACTCGGAGATCTTCACGACCCAGGTGCTCCTGGACGCCGAGGACGCCCTGGTGCGCTGGAGCCGGAGCACCGACGCCCCCCGGCTAGCCAACCCAGGGGCCCTGGCGGCCTCCGGTCGGCGGGCGCCCAGCGAGGACCAGCTGGCCGCCATCGAGGCCGTGGCCACTAGCGGGAGGCGCCTGGACCTCATGGTCGGGCCCGCCGGCGCCGGCAAGACCACCGCCCTGTCCGCTTTGGTGGAGGCCTGGCAGGCCGAGCACGGGACCGGCTCGGTCACCGCCCTGGCCCCCTCCTCGGCGGCCGCCGAGGTCCTCGGAGAGTCCCTGGGAGCGCCGGCCGACAACACCGCCATGTGGCTCACGCTGCGCCGCGCCGCCGCCGAGCGCGACAGCCACATCAGCTTTCTGCGTCAGGCAGGGGAGTGGCTCGACCAGGGCGGCCGTGTGGCGGACATCCGCGACTCCCTCGCGGTCGTCGACCCCACCACCGCAGACCTGCCCGACCGGAGGATCCGGGCAGCGATCGATACCGCGCTGCACCGCATCGAGAACACCCCCGCCCCGCAGGCTCGCCTGGAGGCAGGTGACCTCATCATCGTCGACGAGGCATCCATGGCCGCCACCATCCCCCTACACGAGATCGTCGCCCAGGCCGACGCGGCCGGCGCCAAGGTCCTCGCCGTCGGGGACCCCGACCAGCTCTCCGCCGTCGAGGCCGGCGGCGCCTTCGGCATGCTCATCGACGCCCAACCCGAGAAGGTCGCATCCCTGAAGACGATTCACCGGTTCGTCGACGACTGGCAGGGGCCGGCCTCCCTGGCCCTGCGCGCCGGTGACCGCAGGGCGGTAGAGACCTACACGACCAAGGGCGCGGTCCAGTCAGGGACCCAGGAGGAGGTCCTCGACCAGGTCCACGCCGCCTGGACCTCCGAGACCGCCCAGGGCCGCACCAGCCTCATGGTCGCCGCCGACAACGCCACCGCCGCCGAGCTCGCCGCCCGCGCCCGCGCAGACCTCAAGTCCGCCGGCAAAGTCGGCGGCCGGGAGGTCACCCTGGCCGACGGCAACACCGCGTCAGCCGGCGACCTCATCGTCACCCGCAAGAACGCCCGTGCTTTGCGCAGCGGGAGGCACTGGGCCCACAACGGCGCCACCTGGCACGTCCAAGCCGTGTCCGCTGACGGGGCCATGCTCGTCACCCCCACGGCAGACCCAGCCGCGGAGGCGATCCACCTGCCCGCCGACTACGTCGCCGCCCAGGTCGAGCTCGGATACGCCACCACCATCCACCGCGCCCAGGGCCGCACCGTCGACGACTGCCACGTCGTGGTCACCCCCGACATGGGCCGCCAGGGCCTCTACGTAGGCATGACCCGCGGCCGCACGTCGAACATCGCCCACGTCGTCACCGACGGCGCCCAGGCGGACGACGACCTCATGCCCCAGGCGGCGCAGGAGCCCGCCAACATCCTCACCAATGTCCTGGCCCGCGACACAGCACCGACCACCGCCAGACGGGCCGCAGACCGCCACGCCGACCAGGTCGAGTCCGTCAAGCGCCTGGCCGACGAGTACTCAACGATTGCGGCCCGGGAGGCCGCCTGGGGATGGGAGAACTCCCTGCCCCGTCTCCTGCCCAGCCAGGCCGACCGGCTCCTGGCCGACGACTACAGTGACGCCCTGGCCAAGGAGCTGCGCCGCAGCCACCGGGCCGGCCTGGACGTGGGCACGGTGCTGCCGGCCCTGGCCGGCGCCAAGTCCCTCAACGAGGCTCACCCGGCCGCCGACCTTGCTAATCGTGTTGTCAAGGCCCGCAAGGCCCATACCTCCGCCGGCGGACAGCGCCGGCTCATCGCCGGCCTCATCCCCGCCGCCCCGCCGTCGGCCGACCCCGACATCCAACGCGCACTGGACGAGCGCGAGAAGCTCATCACCGCCCGCGCCAGCGCCGTCCTGCACCAGGCCCTGACCGAGGGCCAGCCCTGGACGAAGGACCTCGGCGCCGTGCCGGCCGCCGCGCGCGTGCGCGCGCAGTGGCTTGAGGCCGCCAGGACCGTGGCCGCCTACCGCGACCGGTACGGCATCATCGACCCGCCCAGCGGGCCGGTCACCGCAACCACCCATGACGCATCCCTGGAGGCGACCCTGGGGCCGGTGGTCTCCCACATCGACCGCACCGTCGTCGAGGACCGCCGCCGCGCCACCCAGGCGCTCCTTCGGGCACGCCGGCTCTCCGAGCAGGCCCCCAGGAAGACAACCCTTGCTCCTGGTCGGGCCCCGGGGGTGCCCACCGTGAGTCCTTCCCCCAGGAGTGGGCTCGGCGTACCGCAACAGCAGCCTGGGGACCGTCGGCGGCCGGGCAGGCAGCAGGACCGAGGCAGGGGGGCTATAGGCCCGGGTGGGTGCCCAGGGCCTGGGCCACTTCAAGGATCTCGGTCAGGCTGTCGGCCGGCTCGGACAGGGCCGGCTGCATGTGGCCGGTGGAGTCAACGAGCACGCCCCACGGCTGGTCGGTGACCACCTCGGCGACACCGTCAACCACGACGACCGACCACGGCAGGGCGTGCACGACCAGGTCCTCATCGATGTCGTCCATCTCGGTGTTGAGCACCAGGCGGGCGCCGGCGCCAACGACGCCGGCGCCGGCCAGGGCCAGAAGCGTGCCCCCGTCGCACACCGCGGCGCTGCCACCGGCCAGGACCGTGCTGCTGCCCGCTCCGGCGGCGATCCGGCCACCGATCTCGGCGCTGCACTGGCCCCACGAGCGCACGATCGGGCCCGGGCTGGCCACCACCGCCAGCGCGCCGGGTATCACGTCGATCCGTATCTCCTCGGGCACGTACTCCACCAGCAGGCTCACGTCCGTGCTGGTGACCTCGATCCACTCCTGCCCGGCCTCGATCAGTCGTCGAGCTTCGCCTGCCCGGATGCAGGAACACCTCGCTTGCGCGGCTCAGGCCGCTCCGGGAAGGGCACCACCACCGCGTCCTGGGCCGGGGTGCTGCCGGCGGTGCAGGTGACGCACCCGCCCTCGTTTGCTGTCTGCCGGGCCTTGCTGCGCCGTGCAGCCAGCGTCGGCAGCCAGGTCAGCATGAGCTCCTCCGTGTGGCCGCACGGCCACAGAACTGTTGCTTGCGTCCAGTCATCGGAGTGTGCGGTCAGGCGCCCACCGCCGCGACGGCCGCCGCCCCCGCTTCGGTGCGGTAGGCGATCATCGCCTCCTCCTGGCGTCTGTTCCACTCCTGGCTGTCCTTACCCCCGGCAACGATGTTTGCCGCCCACGGCTGAGGGCGGGCGGGCACGTGCTCACTGGCTGTGCATGAGCCGGTGAACCCTTCGCGCAGCAACTCGCACGCAAATACAAGGTTATGGTGCCACCCGACGAGTGCTTCTCCGATCTGCGTCGGGTGTGTCGCAATCAAATAGGAACGATAAAGAGCGTCAAGGATGCGAATGGCCCACTCGTGCTGCTCCCAGCACTGCGGGACCGTGCTGGCGTCAAAGGTTGTAGTCCACGACCAGACGGGCCACAAACGTCCGCAGATTGCCGAGCTCTTCGAGGCGCTCGGCGCCGGTCAGGCTCCACCAGTCGATCGTTGGTGCGAAGGGGACATCGTCCCCGCCCGCTTCACCGCTGGTGTCCCAGGCCCCGGTGCTGGTAGCGCTGCTGCTCTCACTCATCAGTTACTCCTGTACTTGCTACGTTTCTTGTTCGTGCCTGCTTGATGTTCTCGATGATCGCCAGGGTCACCTGGCGCCTCTTGCCTCGGGAGATGAGCTTCTGCCAGGAGCGGGAGGCGTCGATCGCCCGGTGCACCAGCTCGTGGCAGGGCCGGCACATGGCCATCAGGTCATCGTGACTCTCCCTGCCCATACGGCTGTAGGACAGGTGGTGCAAGTCCCCATGGGACTGGCTCCACCGGGCCCCGCACAGGGCGCACACGATGCGCCCGCACCGGCGCTGCTCCTCCTTCGCCCAACGTCGGCGACGCGTGTGCCACTGCGGTGAGGCCAGCCAGTCCGTATACCGTTTACCGGCCGCCGCCCGCCCCGGGGTGCGAAGCGGGCGGCGCCTGTTCCTCAGCCCGGCCATCAGCCGGTCATCTCCATGGCTCTGTCGCGGGTGGGGGCCGGCGCCCGTTCGCGGCTGGCGGCCCCCACCTCAGGGGTACGCACCCGCTCGATCAAGTCCGGCCGGTAGCCGGCCCACTCCCGGTCACCGGCCACCACCAGGGGAAGCTGACGCGCCCCCAGACGGGCTGCGACCCGCTCAGCGTCACGGCTGTTCTCCGGGTTGTCCACGTCCCTGTAGGTATAGGGAACCCCCATGGCATTCAGCTTTGCGGCCGGTGGCCGTGCACTGGACGCAGTTGGCGCCCGTAGAGGACCACCTCGTCACTCGTGCTCCTGTCCATGTGTTACTCACCTCCTCACCGGTGCTGTCTCGCTGCTGACGTCTCCTGGTCCGATCGGGCCGGCCACCGCCCGTAGCCAGTCGGCTCCAGCTCGGGTGGCCGATACTGCTCCGCAGCCACCGCTGGGACCGAAGGCGTGGCGGACACCGAGGGGACAGATGGGTACCGGCGGCCACGCCGCTTGAGGCGGGTGTCGATGTCCATCAGGTCGATGACGGCCGCCGGGGCTGTGCCCTTGAACAGCAGTGCGCTGCCCTTGGCCAAAGCGCGGACCTGGCCGGCGGTGGCGACGTTCTCCCTGACCTCTCCCCACGACGACTGGCCAAGGCCGGTGGACCCGGTTCGGCGCTCCACAGTGCGCTCACCAATGCTGGCCACAACGTCACGTAGGGACTCACCATCCATGCTCCCGCCCAGCAGCATCCTGGCCGTGGCTGCGGCCCAGATCGCCTGCGCGGCGTCGCGACCGAAGCGGTTGGCCAGCTTGGGCGCGCGCCTGGATCGAGATGATGACCGTGATGTTGGAGCCGCCTCCGGCGCTCATCATCTTCGACAGGCTCGGCAGGACCGCGATGTTCGCGATCTCGTCGAGGCACAGCAGCAGCCCCGGACACAGCCGGTTGCCCTCCGAGCGGTTGGCCAGCTCGGTGGCCACGGCGTAGAAGTCCTCCACCAGCGCTGCCAGGAACGGGGATGCCGAGTCGTTGTCGTCGCTGACGACGTAGAGGGTGCCGCGCTGGCGGATGAAGCTCTCGATGTCCAGCTCCATCCCTGGGGCGGGAGAGACCATCTCGCGCACCTCAGCATCCATCAACGGCTCACCGACGCACGACGAGACCGTGGCCCAGATGTTGTCCACCGTCCGCTTGTCACCGGAGAGCTCACCGTCGAGACGGTCAGCCCACCCTGCTTCTGCAGCTGGAGAGCCGTTCAGGACCGCGACGGCGTCCTTGGCCCGCGCCGGGCTCTGGGTCCACCTGCGCAGGGCCTCGACGCCTTCCCCGGACAGGGCCGCGGCGTGCAGCAGCGGCGCCAGGACCTGGCGAGCATGAGACTCCCAGAAGGCCGCGCTTCCGCCGGTGCCCTTGCCCGCGTTGGCGGCCAGGGCCCGGGCACGCCGCAGGGCCACCTTCGAGTTCTCACATCCCCGGGTCAGGGACCAGCGCAGCTGCGCCCGCTCCAGGACCTGCCGGCCTCACCGGTCGTGCTTACCCCGCCAGGAGCGAAGACCGCCACCGGACCACCCAGTGCCTGACGGTGCAGGACCGTGCGGGCCGCCATCTCGGCCCGCACCGAGGTCCCCACCACCGCGCCGGTGAACTCCGCCAGGACCGCCTCCATCAGCAGCCGCGACTTGGAGCTGCGCGAGGGACCCTCGAGCACCAAAGAGTCCTCCTTGGGCAGGAAGGCATCGACTCCCCGGCACCGTCCCACCCGGTAGCCCAGGTCCCAGCAGGAGGGCCGCTCCAGGTCAGGCCGCAGCCAGATCATCTTCTCCAGCTGACGGGGCCCGAAGAACTGAGCCGCCTGAGCCCGGGTGGCCATGCCCTTCTCGTGGCGAAGGTCGCCGCTGCGACCCGACCTGCCCAGCAGGCCTCGCGCACTGGCCTGACGCCACACCCACACAGCCCCGGCCACGACGGGCACCAGCAGGACCACCCAGCAGAGCCAGAACGCGAACCCGTTCATGCCCTGGGCACCCCAGGCCCGTGCCGGCGCCACGAGGAAGACCGAGGCGATCGTCCCGCTGACCGGGTCGCGGCTGACGCTGCACCCGCTGACCGTGCAGGCCACACCTGCCGATACCCGGGCCGTGACAGCCATGACCGTTGCACATCCGGCGGCAAACAGGCCGAAGTTCAGCATCCCGTCCGATCCACTAGTGGTGCTCACTGTCTCTCTCCGATCGCTGAGTCCGTGTTCGTCATCTGGGTCTCCCACTTCGTGCGCTGGTGAGCGACCAGGTAGGCCTGCTTGCCGACCTGCCACAGGCCGCTGCCGATAGACAGGTTCTCCACCGCCTTCAGACTGGTGTTGCTCAGACCCAGGACCCTCCGGGTGTTCTCCAGCTGGTCGGACTCCTGCCGGTAGACCACCCGCGTGGAGGTGTCCGCCAGCAGGCCCTCGGCCACGGCCCGCTGCTTGGAACCCAGGGAGCCGACCGCGTCGAGGTCACTGATGCGGTGCAAAACGATGATGTTGCGCAGCCCCCATGCGCGAACCAGCTTGAAGTTGGAGCGCATACGCTCCAGCAGCTGCGGGAAGCTCATCAGCTCATGAGCCTCCTCGTAGATCACGTTGCGTTGCCCCAGGTCGTCACCGCGTAAGGAGGCCTCGAACCAGCTGCCCGTGCAGGCCATGATCAAAGACATGGCCTGAGAGTCTCGCGGGAAGTTCTTCAGGTTGATCGACATCATTGGCGCTGCCGGATCGAAGGAGATCGTCGATGGCCCGTCGAACAGTCCCCTGAGCTTTCCTCTTGTCAGCTCCTGGAGGGCGAAACCGACCTCCCCTTCCGACACGGATGAGGTCCTCTCGGTCCCGGAACCCTTCAGCCTCCTCAACCGGGGTGCTGGGGTTGAAGACCTCCTCCGCCAATGTGGGAATGATCGGACTGCCGCCGTGTCGAGCCGATGCCGCCTCCAGGGCGACCCTGAGCGCGGCCTTCTCAGCCTGCAACAGTTTCTTCCCCATCAAGGTGGACACCAGCGCCTGCATCAGGTCAAGGCGCTGGTTGTCCACCATGGTGCGCCACTGCTCGTCGCTCACCGGCCTGCCCTCCTGGTCCCGGTGCGGGCGCCGGCCGGCGTCCAACGGGTTGAGGCGGGCCTGTGACGTGCCACCGAGCGTGATCACCGAACCACCGACCGACTGAACAATGTTGGTCCACTCGCCCTTAGGGTCACCGGGAATGAACGTGCGGCGTCCGAAGACGAGGTCGCGTAGCGCCATGCACTTCATGAGTGAGGACTTCCCAGTTCCGATCCCCCCCGAGGACCGCCATGTTCGTATTGCTCAGAATCCCTTTGCGGTAGTCCACGAAAGGATCGAAGCAGAACGGTGAGCGGCTGAACTTGTCAGTCCCGATCAGCACTCCTTCTCCTCCTCGGTTGGCCGGCGCCAGGAACGGGTACTGCACGCGAGCCTTGTTGGACGTTATCCGCGTAGTACTCACGTACGCCGGGATCACTGACCGGCCCATCCGGTCGCCGGCCTCCCCCTCAGCGGGCAGGGACTCGCCCTCCCACAGGGCGTCCTCCTCCTTCTTCTGTCGGCGCCGGCTCTCCCGCTCCTTGCTGCTGATCTTGTGGAACAGCTGCCGCTCAGCCCTACTTGCAGCCCGTCGCTGACGGAGCGTCCGCCGCCCAACAACGAGGGTTCCCACCTTCACACCCATGATCAGCGCACCCCCAGCCCCAGTGGAAGGACAGCGGCCTCAAAGAGCTCATCCTGCTGAGCGATGACCGTACGTGGATCAGCCATGACCGCTCGGGCGGCACCACGTACGTCCTCCACGCCCTTGGCTAGAGCCTCCTTAGTCGGGGCCGACACAGTCAGCAGGACTGCGTGGTCGAAGTCGACAAACCCGCGGTTGAGGTCGGCCAGGTGCTCGACGGCTTGGGCGTGGTCAGTCTGATTAACAACCGTCGATCCTCTTCCCAGCCGACGGCGGTCATCGTGAGCCTCCACCTCGCGGCTGCCCTCTCTTTTGGCGTCCTTGACAGCCTTACTGCTGGGCACAGGGCAGTAGATGAACGAGGCCGTCACCACGGTCCCCGGCACCAGGAGGACCTTTTCAAGGAACCCGATCATTGATTTGTCACGGGACCACTTGGCGATCCGCATCACCTTGTGGAACCCCGAGTCGGTACGAACCTGGGTCCAGTCCGGGTCAACTGCCATTGGCCCGCGTCCTCCAGGTCCTCGACCTGCTCAGGGTGGGCCTGGAGCCGCGTCGCCGCGGCCGGGTCGTAGGCGCACCGGATGACAGTCGCCAGGTCGTCCTTGGTGAGCCAGCCCCGCAGCGTCAGGCCCGCGGAGTCCAGCTGCTGCTCCAGGGTGCTCATGCGCTGGCGCATCAGTGCTGTGGCCCCGGTCTTTCCGCCACCGTAGGCCCTCACGGACTTCTTAACCTTCTCCAGGTCAAGCACGATCGTGATCGTGGCTTCGTGGCGCTCCATGAACGTCCCTGACCACGCCAGCAGCTCCCGGTAGGAGGCCTGAACCGGATGGTCCAGGTTCATCTGTGCCCGGTTCTGCGCCCAGTAGCGGTGTATGTCCGCCCCGACGTCTGCAGTTGAGCGTGTTCTGACCTGGATGCGTTTGATGCCCTCAGTCGAGCCCACGACCGACAGCAGCTGTCCGTAGCCGTTGCCCTTGGCGTTCTGGTCGGCGGTCTCGTCGAGCAGGAACGAGCTTCCCTGCACCGCCGCCGTCACGGCAAGTGTCTTCTTGCGACGATCGAGCACCATTACCGTCCCTGAGGCCTCGTCGACAAGCATCTCCAGGCGTGCACGGTTACCAGGAAGGCCCAGTGTGCCTTCCGGCCGGGTCCGCCACACCTTCGCCCGGTACTGGTGCTGACGGGCCGCCCGCCGGATCAGGTGCGACACGCCGATCGGCAGCCAGTCGATGGCGCGCCCGTCGATGTACGCCACGGGCCACAGTCCCAGGACCAGCAGCGGAAGCCATACCGGCGCCGTGATAGCGAGTCCACGGAACCCCCCCGAACACGGGGGTGGCGAAGACGGCCACGCCCACGCCCGCAATCACGCACATCATCGCCCGGAACGACAACCCCAGGAACACGCCCGACGAGCTGCGACGCGGAATGACTTCCGCTGCTGGCGCCGCCATCAGAAGAGTCCCATGTTTGCGAAGAAGGCGACGGCGTGGGGTGCTGCACCGATGATCGCCGCCCCTGCGAAGGCTGAAATGATCCCAGCCTTACCCAGTTGTGTGGAACGTCCGTGGTCCCACACATGCCCGCCGGCGAGCGCTAGCGCCGAAGCAATCAGCAACGCCGCCACGAAGATCAGACCCATGGCCTGCCATCCCCCCGCAGCGTTCTTGAGACTGTCCATGAACGGGAAAAATGTCCAATTGGGACTGATGCCCGGGTCGTAATTGTTCACTACGACCCCTCCTTCCTTGTGATGAAGGGGCCTGGTGCCCCTTTCACCCATATCTGTGCCAAGGTGTGCCACGCCCCTGACCACCAGGGCAGGTGGTCAGGGGCGTGGCGAGTGATGCGTGCAGGAGCCCGTCAGGACAGGCTCGCGATGATGGTCGCGATCAGCGCGGGAAGGTTCCTGCCACGGCGGCCCCTGCGCAGCAGCCGAACACCGCCCAGCGCCCTCTACGGGCGATGGGATCGGATGCAACTGCCCACAGCACGCAGCCCGTGATCACCCCGATCACGCAGGCGATCAGCACCAGGGCCTGGAGGCCACCAAGGGTGTCCAAGAAACTCGACAGGTACTTCCACAACGAGGTATCCGGGGTGACAACCCTCATGGCTCACACCTCCTCCCAGTAGTCATCCGCAGGCACGAACGCATCTGCTCCGACAGGCTCACTGGCCCCACCCGGGACGGCGAACACCGCAGTGTCGGTGTCATCAGCCGGGGCGGGCGGACGGTAGTCCTGGAGCCCTGAGCCGTACCCCTCCGTCGGGACTGTTGTAGCCGTACAGCGAGCTCGACGAGTAGGTCGTGGCTGGCGGCGGGGGGAGGAGCAGAGTTGTAGCCGCCTGCAGCTGGTGGAGCGCTGGCCACCGATCCCACTGAGCCGGCCCCACCGACCGAATTACCAGCAGATGCAGGAGCAGGTGACGATGCCGGTGCGGAAGCAAACCCGCCACCACCGGCGTCGAAGGCTTCACCACCCACAGCCGGGCTCGGACCAGCCGCACCTCCGCCTTCCGCCGGAGCACTGGCCACCGAACCAACCGAGCCACCACCGGTTCCAGCGGGAGCACTGGTGCCCGGCGTCGGAGCTGCCGACAGCCCACCGCCACTTCCACTGGCGCTACTGGATGCGGTTCCTGCGCCCACAGGGGCAGAGCCTTCAGCCGGGGCGGCCGCGACCGACCCAGTCGATCCCATCCCGCCCGATGCCCCAGCTGCCGAGGTCGCCGACGTTGAGGCGCCAGAGCTCGACGCCGCGCCCGACGCGCTTCCAGAACTACCAGCAGCACTGGCTTCGGCGCCGGCTCCGGCGGCCGCGCTGGCTCCGCCCGTGGCCACGGCAGCGGCCGCCGCAGCGACCTTGGCCTTCTGCCCGTCGCCGCCATCCTGGCCCTGCTGGTCGCCTGCACCCTGCCCCTCACCACTGTCCTGGCCCTGCTGCCCACCAGTGCCATCGGTGTCTCCGTAAGCAGCTTGTTCGGCGGCGCTCTTGACGGTCTGACCGATCGGCCCGCCCTCAGTGGGGGAGGAGGCCGCATTCACCACTGACTTCATGGTGTTTCCCACCGTGTGGGCGCCTGCCACCACCGCCCCGCGCATCTGGGAGACCATTGAGGCGACCGCGTCCTCACCCAGGAAGCTGAAGAGCTTGTAGAAGACCCCTGGGCAGGCCAGGCCACCCAGCATGGCGGCCCCGCAGGTCGCGATCTGGCTGAGCGCGCCCGTGATCGAGTCGGTCTTGTCGATCTCACTGAGCCCAAGGAACCCGAGCCCAAGCACGATCACGATGCCGAAGGGGGCCACCAGAAGGGCCATCAGCCAGCCCAGGACGGTCCTGGGCCACGACCTGGTCTCATCGGCCGCAAGACCACTGTAGGCCACAGGCGTCACCACCGTCGCAGCCTGGAGAAACAGGTTGCGCAACACCATCACGAACAACAACGCGATCGCAAAGAACAGCACGAACAGGCAGAAGAAGGCGAAGGCGATCATCATGGCCGCCGCCGCACCAGCCGCCGTACCGGGAGAGATCCCAGCCAGCGCCAGGAAAGTGTCCGAGGAGAAAATATCGGTGATCTGTTTCGACAAGGCCTGGACATCCAGACCCAGCCAGGACACCATTGCGGTGCGCAACTCATCGACTCCAGCCGTCAGGCTGACCAGGATCGGCAGGGTCACCATCGACGCGGCTGTCGCCACCACTGCCCCGCCGGCCGCGCGGCGCACTCCCGACAGGCCACGGGCCTGGATCGCGCTCTTCGCCAGCTGCCAGAACGCCAGGAGAATGGTGATCGGGATCGCCACAGCGAAGGTGCGCGCCGTCCACTTGTAGATGTAGCCAGCGCCCAGGTTCGGTGACCCCATGCCGAAGACGATCGCGATCACCGACGTGAGGACCCACGCCGCTGCCCGCCCGAGCATGTCACCGATCCAGATCGCTCCGGTCTCCAACCCTTCCTTGATCCACTTCGTGGGATCTGCCCAGCTCGACGAGCCCGACGAGCCCGACGAGCCCGACGGGCCTGACGGGCCTGACGGGCCTGACGGGCCTGAGGCTCCCCCGCCGCCGGCGGGGCTGTTCGGGTTGAGTCCTTCAGCCGCCTTCTTGGCTACGCCGTCGGCGACCTCCTTGGCCGACTTGAGCTTGCCCGACAGGGCTTCACCTTGGCCCGCACCCTTGTCCCGCAGGTCGCTAGGCCACAGGCGCCGGTCCTCACGAGACCCGTCCTTGTTATCCGGCTGCTCGCCATTACCCGACGGTGCCGGCTGGCCGGAGCCCTGACCGTCTGAGCCCTCATTCTGGCCGTCAGCCTCAGGAGTAGGGCTCGGAGCCGGGGTGGGGTTAGGGGGCGGGATGCGAGGATCGGCCGGCATCACCCCCGCCCGAGCCTCAGCGCCGACTAAAGGGGCCGCGGCCGCTGCGGGGTGCAGCGCTCCCACCATGACCAGCCCGAGCATCAGCGCACCTAGCAGGCGCACCGTCCTTGACAGAATCCGAGTCATCATGCACCTCCGTTGAGCTGGACGAGCGTTGCTACAAGAGCCCCTAGGGCGGTGGCCAGCACACCGAATCCCCACCAGTAGGCCTGCCGGATTGTCCTCATACCGTGCCTCCGCCCACGATGCCGACCAGCTCGCACGCCCCACCGTTAACCTTCGGGTCGCAGCGCACGATCATGTTCAGGGCGGTCTCGGTGGTGCGCACGAACCCGGCGACGTCTCCGACCTGCTGCATCGTGGTCTTGATCCGCGCCGTCGTGGTCAGCGCGTGCAACGTGTCCCGGTTGGCGACCACCTTGAGGTAGACCTCGTTGCCGACGTCGTTACGCAGCGTGGAGTTGTCGGTGTCCATAACGCCCAGGACATCAACGTCATCGCGCTGCTTGCCGTCAATCTGGTAGGCGATGTAGTCCGGGCTGATCGAGTCACGCATCGCCTGACGCACGATCTTGTGCTTCTCCACGCCCAGGGGCCCGTCCTCACCAGACATCCCCGACAGCCAGGAGTCCGTGATCCGCTTGGTCTCGGCCCCCGGGTCGGCCGGGTGGACGCTGCTGTAGTCGTAGCCCACCGAGGCCTGCACACTCAGGGCAAAGACCTTCGGGTCGCTGGTCTTGGCGAACGGTGACGCCTTCAAGCGAGGCAGAGAGGCCCCGAAGTCCACTCCGGTTGAGGAGGTGACATGGCCTGAGTCTCCCGACGCTGCCGACACCGACGCCGGGGCCGTGGCCCCAGGACGGATCGTCGGCCCAGGCCCGTTCGCGCCGCTGGGGGGAGGGCAGGCGGTCAGTGTTGGCCCCCACCCACACCATGGTCGCCGTCAACACCACCACCAGGGTGAACGCCCCTCCGGCCACCATCACGAACCGGGTCCTGCGACGCGCCTTCGCCCATCGCCACGACCACCAGTCGGAAATTCCTTTCACGGTTTCTTCTCCTTTATTTCGATAGATTGATTGCTGCTACATGAATGCTTGGTCACTACATCCGGCTCACCGGCCTACAGACCAGGTACTCGGATATAGGTAGGTGACCCGTAGACCGCCATCTCGCGCACCCCCTCGGCGGGGGTCTGGGCGCCGATCATCCGACCGTTGCCCGTATAGACCGCGATGTGGCCCGGCCACCAGAGCAAGTCGCCTGGCTGGGCCTCAGAAGCCGAGATGTGATCACCGGCCATCAGCTGCGCGCTCGACGAGTGCTCCAGCTGAATACCGGCCTGCGCGTAAGCCATCATCGTCAGGCCCGAGCAGTCGAAGCTGTCCGGTCCTTCGGCCGCCCACACATAGCTCTTGCCGACCTGGGCCTGGACGTAGGCGAGGGATCGCCGCCCTGCCCCCAGACACGCCCGCCGTACCTATCGCCATCTGACCACTGGGCGCCCCCAAGGGCTTGGGCCTGCAGTAAAACCCCGACAACGAGGCCATCAGGGATTCAGCAGTCGGCTCCCACTTGTCATAGGCCGTCGGCGTCGCCGAGCGCTGCACGCTCTGTGCCGCACGCCCCGGAGGCATCGACTCCCAGCCCTCGACACCCTTGAGCCTGGAGTAGAACACTGACGCCGACTTCGACGGCGTCATGATCTCCTCGACCGTGCCCCACCCCATCGAAGGACGCTGCTGAAACAGCCCAACACTGTCGTGGTCGCTTCCTGTGCCCTCATGGGTCAGGCTCATCGACCCGGCCACCCCAGGGTTGGCCAGGTTCCGCAACGTGCTCTCCTGAAGAGCCGTCATCAGGGCGATCTTCTGCCCCTGGGCGCCGACGCCGGCCTCATTCCCGGCCTGGATGATCGACAAGGCGTTAGACACCTGAGGACGGCTGAACTTGATCGAGCCACCCTGACCATCAGGCGCCTCCACCTCCGAGCCCCCGTAGTCGCAGACCACCCCGGTACCAGCCGACTTGCCCAGGTCGTTGAACAGCTTCGACGCATACACCGCGGTGACCATCAAAGGCCCGACCACCAGAGCCACCACCAGGCCCAGCATCAAGCCCGTGACCATAGCGCCCGTAGCCAGCCACTTCACCCCCGAACCAGAGTCCGACTCCGACTCCAACATTTCCAATGACGCACCACCTTTCCCATGCGCTCAGCAATGGAGCAGACCCCGATGAGGTGGTCTCCCCCCTGTCACCCATATCTGTGCCAGGTGCGCCACACCCCGACCCAGCCGCCGGTCACCAACGCGCAACGCGCCCCCACCCCCGAGCGCCGGCCCCCGCTGGTGGAGGTCTCCTGCGCCGCCCGCCGGGCGGCGAGCCTGACCAGGCCCAGGCCCACCACCCCACGAGGCGCGCTGCGCAGCGATCCGGGCCCGCTCGGCCTCCCTGGCCACCATCCGGGCCTCGCGCTCAGCCATCGCCCGCTCATGGGCCACCGCCCGCTCCTGCCTCCACGACAACCGCGGCGCACCCCGGTCATCAAGCCAGGCCGACAACCGGTGGATCAACCACCTGGCCGGCTCACGCACACCCCGGTCCCCGCTGTGCGGCCACGCCGACCCATCCGGACGCCGGTCCACCGCCACCACCAGGTCACCCACCGACCAGCCAGCCCCGAAGAACGGCCGGATCACCCGCATCACGTACCGGTCCGAGCACCCCCGAAGCACCCGAAGACGCTCCTGGAGCTCACGAGCCAGCCCAAGCACCGCCTCCTCCGTGCTCCTCGTGCGCCGAGGCGACCACCACGCACGCCGCCGAGAAGGACCACCCCGGCCACCGGGCCGCGCAGCGGCCCCCAAGAAGGCCTCAGCGCCGCGAAGCGGCACCAGACCCTCACCACCCAGGCCGCCTCGCGCGCGCGTGCGGGGGTCAAGAATCCCTAACAACGGGTAGGGGTGACACCTTAATCCACAGTGGGGCTCGGCCGGCCCCTCACTGTCCACAGGCCCCTGCACCGACGGCGACGTGGCCGCCGGCTCCTGGACGCTCGCCGCCAGCTCCTCGGGCACCACGAGCGACCTCACTGCCGCCTCGTTGCGGCGCTCCAGCACCACCCGCCCGTCAGCGTCCTGGGAGCGCGCCAGCGGCGCCCACCTGGCCGACCGTCCCCCGGCCACCAGGCCCAGCAGGCCCCACTGCTCCAGCCGCCGCAGCCACCGCTGCACCGTCCGCACGCAGCAACCCACCAGCTCCGCGACCCGGCCGTTCACCACCCGCGTCGTGCGCGAGGCCCCGTCAACCCAGTCACACAGGCCCCGAGCCACCCGCACCACCATCGCCACCTGCGCCTCCCGCAGCCCGTGGGCCTCAGCCACCTCACGCACAGCCTCCAGCCACACCGACACCCGAGGCGCCAGCACGCACCCCTCCGGCACGCTCGCCGCCACCAGCAGCCGCGACCGCTCCACCGCCACCGACGGACGCCGCCACTTACGAACCGACGAATTCGGCACAAAATCAACGGAAACCGCCCCACCCGATAAAGTATTAGTAGGATTAGAAACCTTAGATTCCCGTGTCACTGTTGCGGAAGTTGTGTTCATCAACTACTCTCTAGTCATTCATCACGGAGCGCGTTTCGGCGCACTCCACCCAAGCCCCCGACCAACAGGGTTCGAAAATTGTTGAGGCCGGGTGGTTTGGTTGCTGTTGTTCTCGCCCTCGTCCGGTTCTCCGGTCGGGGGCGAGTTCTCGTGAACCCCCTCTTACGCGGCTGCCCCGGCACCCACCTCCTCCACCGGGAACAGCGTCAGCTGCACCCCGGGCTCGTCGAGGCGGCATGCCGGCGCCCTACGCGCCGGGGCCGGCGAGACAGGGGCCTGAACCACGACCCCCGCCACCACCGTCTTCAGCCACCGCAGCTGAGAAGCACTCAAGAGCTCGTCCCAGGCCAGGTCGCCGGCGACCAGCCCCTCAGTGATCCGCTCCCTGAGCGACCACACCAGTGCGGACTCAAGGCCCCCGCGCCGGCTACCGGCGACCAGGCTCATCCACGCCCCGGCCGCAGCCGGTGAGACCCCCAGGGAAGCCAGGACGCCATCATCAGCGTCCTGGCGCGCCGACCGGTGACGCTCACGCGGCCTCGTCGACGCCGCCAGCTCCGCCACCCGGCACGTCCCAGCCCGAGCAGTGCAGGCCCGGCACCAACGCCCACACCAGAGCGTCAACTACCCCCTCCAGGCAGGGTCCGAGATCCTCGTCTCGGACCCACGTCCGCCGCCGTTCGGTCTCCACCGAACCAGGCGCCGCAAACCCTCCCCCAACCGGGAGGTGAGGCGTGTCCAAATCAATGAAGCTGACTCGCTCGCGCATCCGATGGGGATGCGCCGAATCACCGCTCAGCCCGTGCTGGCGATTCCTCTCCTGGTGACCCTGCACCATCCACACCGAGTGATTCACCAGAACCGCCCACAGGTCGCTCCCGCCAGCACGCAATTCCCTGCGCATCAGCAGCATCTCCAGCGCCTCAGCAGCCAGATCAGCCACCACCTCATCCCAAGAGACCCCACCAGACGCCACCAGAGACGACACCCGGCCAGGACCAACCTTCTCCGGAACCAGCCGAACGATCTCCTTGGCCACCTGGTGACCCAAAGGCGAGTCCCACACCTCCGGCGACGCCTCCACAGCATCCAACGCCGCAGCCAGACCCGCCGACGTCGACACATCCACGTGCTCAGTCCACGTCACAACCGTTCACCTCCAGTACTGTCCAGCACCGCCGACACGGCGGCGCTACCACCTTCCAGATCCGTAAAGCCCTCACCAGGCTTGAAACGCATCGACCCGTGGAAGAAGGACTCACCCCCCGACCTCCTGGCTACTGAGCAGGCAGAAGGCACCCGACTGAAGCCAGTTGTCCTTCGTAAAACGGTGCCCGTGACGCTGGATCACTCCCTCAAACACGCTGCGATCCACGGACCTCATCTCGTAGCCGTCGTCAACCATCCAGTCCGACACGCACCAGCCACACTCAAGGCGCTCGTCCGCCCAGAACCCAAAGCCCTCCGCAGGGTCATACGACACCCGCAGACCAGGATTCGTGCCGATAGGTGGCACCCACCCAGGGGGCGCCTCAAACAGGCGGTCATGACAGATGTCAAGACCAACCCACTCAATGGTGAAGCCCGTCTCCTCATCCACGATCGGGTCACCACTCACTGACAGAACGTGGCTGAATGCCACCCGAGCCAGCATGGCCGGCTCCGTCGCCTCGATAGTCGTCATCACGAGCTCCTCCCACTCGATAACTCACTCGATTTCCGCACGGGGCTACCCGCGTAGCCCCCTGACCACCTGTGGAGGCCGCCGGCTATCGCCGGGGCCGGCCGCCACACACAGGTGGACAGCGGGACCCAGCCCGGGGCCATGGACAGCCCGCCGCCGGCCAGGCTCCTTCGTCGCCCGACAGGGCCGGCCACACGGCCTGCCCACAACCCCTCAAAAGACACGACGAGCCCCTCTCTCCCATCCGTAAAAAACACGAATGTAATTCAGTCGAATAAGAACCGATCAAGAACAATCAGATGCAGTGGTCAGGACCTCGAAGCCCTCTCAGGCACAGGCACCGCCACGTACTCACTCGGGCGCACCCCTGAGTTGAGGCTCGCCGCGCCGCGCGCCAGCAGGCGCACCCCCAGGAAGAACACGCCCATCACCAGTGCCACGGCGCCTGCGGTCATCAGCCGCTCAGACAGCACCCCGGGCACAGGCAGGAAAACCCCCACCAGCCCGATCCAAGCCACAACCAGGGCCGCGTAAGGGGGCCAGCCAGACCCACCGACGCTGAGCCCAGGCCCCAGACTGAGCCAGCTGCACGAACCGGACCACCCCGCTACAGACCGCCACCAGCGCCAGACCCGCAGCCGGCACCCACGACACCGGCCGCACCACCAACAGAACCATCAGACCCTGCACCGCAGTCACCTCAGCCCTCAGCAGCCCCAACGCCGCCGGCGCCCACCAGGAAGAACCGGCCCGCCTATGGGCCTCCTCGCCCCACAGACCCAGCATCAACGCCACGCTGAACGTCGCGCTCAACGCGCCGATCATCGTCGAGCTCACGGCTGCACCTCCTGCTCGCCGCCGGCAGTCTCCGCAGTCTTACGAAGGACGTAAGCCGCTGACACCGTGCCCAACATCTGCGACGACGTCGTCAACCAGATATGCGCAACAAGAGAGGCGCCTATCACTAGCCGGCCCCACCACGGAAAGACCGCGAAAAACAGGAGCATGACCGCCATCCAGGTAGCCGCCGAAGCTGCGGCCAGCGCGCGTTCACCACGCCACATCCGCCGACCATCAAGCCTCCGCCACCTCACACCAAGCGTGGCGGCCATACCCACAACACTCAACGCACCTACCGCCGAGAGCGCCGACAACTCCCAGGCACCAAGACCGACAAACGAACTCATACCGGCAACCTCCCCTGACCAGGGAGCTCGGACTCGTATGCCGGTGCGTCGTCGGCCGTCACCGATGACCTGAGCGTTTCCTTGCCTCGCATGGCAAGGACGTCAGCTCGGGCGAACATCCGCTTGCCGCGCTTCACGTACTGGGTGGATGGAATCTCGCCTTCCCGGGCCCAGCGCATCAAGGTCGTGTAGGTGACGCCAGGCAGCAGCGCCGCTGCTCGCGGCCACTGATCATGTCCGCCTCACGGACGTTAGCCATGCGTTCATCCATAAGTGCATCATGCGCACTCCTGCCACGGATGTCAAGAGACCACTTGTTAGCGATTCGTTCATCTGATACTTTTAGTGCATGACAACCACGACTACCACTGCGACCGGCTTGACGTTCGATGCCGCCATCGGCGTCGCAGTCAATCAGTACCTCTTGACCCATGGCCTGACCAGAGCCCAGGTGGGGGCCTTCCTTGGGGTTGCCGGATCTAACATCAGTCAGAGACTTCGCGGCCGGATCACATGGCCGGCAGAAGACCTCTACAAACTGGCCGAGGCTTTCGGTGTGAAGGTTGACGACCTCATGCCTCGTAAAGTCCCCACCGACGACGGTGCGTCCTGGGCGCCTGCGCCCTACGTATCGGTGCCCCGGACAGGATTCGAACCTGCGACCTTCTGCTCCGGAGGCAGACGCTCTATCCACTGAGCTACCGGGGCCCGAGGCGTGACTGTACCAGCGTCCCGGTCCCGGAGTGAAACCGGCGCGAGACATGCGACATGTCCCACGATGCCCGGCAGCCGCCGGGCTCGCTCGTGATCCGGCCCGCCCGTTGACGGTACGCTGACGCGCGTGACCCCAGAAGAGCTTGCCGCAGCCATCCGCACCGTCCTGGAGGAGGCCTCCGCCGAGGGCTCCCTCGCCCTGCCCGCCGCAGAGATTCCCGCCCCCCGCGTCGAGCGCCCCCGCAACCGCGACCACGGTGACTGGTCCACCAACGTGGCCATGCAGCTGGCCAAGAAGGCCGGCACCAAGCCGCGCGATCTCGCCGAGTTCCTCGTCCCTCGTCTTGAGGCCCTCGACGGCATCGCCTCCGTGGAGGTCGCCGGCCCCGGCTTCCTCAACATCCGCCTCGACGCCGCCAGCGCCGGCGAGCTTGCCCGCTCCATCGTCGAGGCCGGTCAGGCCTACGGCCGCAACGACTCCCTGAGTGGCCAGCACATCAACCTCGAGTACGTCTCGGCCAACCCGACCGGGCCGGTCCACCTGGGCGGCGCCCGCTGGGCCGCCGTCGGCGACTCCCTGGCCCGAATCCTGTCCGCCTGCGGCGCCCAGGTCACCCGGGAGTACTACTTCAACGACCACGGCACCCAGATCGACCGCTTCGCCCGTTCCCTGCTGGCCTCCGCACGCGGCCAGGAGACCCCCGAGGACGGCTACGGCGGTGCCTACATCAGTGAGATCGCCCAGCAGGTGACCGCCGACGAGCTCGCCGCCGGCCGCCCCGACCCGGCCACCCTGCCCGACGCCGAGGCCACCGAGGTCTTCCGCTCCCGCGGCGTCGATCTCATGTTCGCCGCCGTCAAGGCTGAGCTGCACGCCTTCCGCTCCGACTTCGATGTCTTCTTCCACGAGGACTCCCTGCACACCTCCGGTGCCGTCGAGCGCGCCATCGCCCGGCTGCGCGAGCGCGGTGTCATCGAGGAGCGCGACGGCGCCACCTGGCTGCGCACCACCGACTTCGGGGATGACAAGGACCGCGTCCTCATCAAGTCTGACGGCAACGCCGCCTACTTCGCCGCCGACCTCGCCTACTACCTGGACAAGCGCGAGCGTGGCGCCGACTGCGCGGTCTACCTGCTCGGGGCCGACCACCACGGCTACATCGGCCGCATGATGGCCATGTGTGCGGCCTTCGGGGACACCCCCGGCACCAACATGCAGATCCTCATCGGCCAGCTCGTCAACCTCGTGCGCAACGGCGTCCCAGTGCGCATGTCCAAGCGCGCCGGCACCATCGTCACCCTGGAGGACCTGGTCGACGCCGTCGGCGTGGACGCGGCCCGCTACGCCCTGGCCCGCTCCTCCATGGACTCCATGATCGACATCGACCTGGACCTGTTGGCCTCCTCCACCTCCGACAACCCCGTCTACTACGTCCAGTACGCCCACGCCCGCACCCGCAACGTGGCCCGCAACGCCGCCGAGCACGGCGTGAGCCGGGACCCGAACGAGGCGCCCTTCGAGCCCGGTGCCCTGGACGATCCGGCCGACGCCGCCCTGCTGGGGGTCCTGGCCCAGTTCCCCGCCACCGTGGCCCAGGCCGCGCAGCTGCGCGAGCAGCACCGCGTGGCCCGCTACCTCGAGCAGCTCGCTGCCGCCTACCACGCCTGGTACGGCGCCACCCGCGTCACTCCCCGTGGGGACGACGCCGTGGACTCCGGGCACGTCGCCCGCCTGTGGCTCAACGACGCCGTCGGGCAGGTCCTGGCCAACGGGCTCGACCTGCTGGGTGTGAGCGCCCCCGAGAGGATGTGAGAGTCGATGACTGACCAGATTCCCGCCGGTGAGCCGCCCCTGGGGTCACTGGCCTGCCCCGAGCCCGAGGACCGTCCCGACCTGTGGCCCACCACGGCACGGCGCACGGCCGACGGTGAGCTCGCCTTGGGCGGGCTGACCGTCTCCGAGATCCTCGCCGAGGCTCCCAGCCCCGTCTTCGTCCTGGATGAGGCCGACCTGCGCGGGCGCGCCGCCTCCTGGGCCGCCGCCATGCATGAGGAGTTCTGGCCCAGCTATGGCATGGCCGGGGGGAGAGGCCTTCTACGCAGGGAAGGCCTTCCTGACCACCAAGGTCGCCCAGTGGGTCCTCGAGGAGGGTATGGGCATCGACACCGCCAGCCGCGGCGAGCTCGCCGTGTCCCTCGCCGCCCTGCAGGAGGTGGACGGGGCGGAGGCCACCACGGATGCCACCCGTCTGGGCCTGCACGGCAACGGCAAGACGCAGGCCGAGATTGCCGTCGCCCTCACCCACCACGTGGGCCACCTCGTCCTCGATTCCCTCGAGGAGGTCGACCTCGCCGTCCGCGCCGTGCGTGAGCTGCGCGCCGGCGGCGTCTACGGGCTCGAGGAGACCGGCAAGGTCATGGTGCGCCTGACCACCGGCGTGCACGCCGGTGGCCACGAGTACATCTCCACCGGTCATGAGGACCAGAAGTTCGGCCTCTCCGTCCACGGAGGCGCTGCCCGGCGGACCATCGACGCGATCATCTCCGCCCCTGAGTCGAACTGCACGGGCTGCACTCCCACATCGGCTCCCAGATCCTGGACCTGGCCGGCTTCCGGGAGGCCGTCGGCATTGTCCTCACCCTGCGCCACGAGGTCGCCGTCGACACCGGGCACCTGTGCCCGGAGGTCGACCTGGGCGGTGGCTACGGCATCGCCTACACCGGGGCCGACCCGGTGCCGCCCAGTCCGGCGCAGGTCGCCCGCACCCTGGCTGAGGCCGTGCGCGAGACCTGCGAGCGTCTTGGGGATGAGGTCCCCATCGTCTCCATCGAGCCCGGTCGCGCAGTCGCCGGCCCGACGACGGTCACCCTCTACACCGTCACCGGCCTCAAGCGTGTCGAGCTGGGGAAGGGGGCCTCGCGTCTCTACGTCAGCATCGACGGCGGCATGAGCGACAACATCCGCCCCGCCCTCTACGAGGCCGCCTACACGGCCCTGGTCGCCAACCGCCGTCCCGACCCGCAGGCCGGGCTGGTGCGCAGCCGGGTAGTGGGCAAGCACTGCGAGTCAGGCGACGTCGTCGTGCGTGATGTGGACCTGCCCGCCGACCTGGCCGTCGGTGACGTGCTGGCCGTGCCCGCAACCGGCGCCTATGGGCGCTCCATGGCCTCTAACTACAACCTCTTCACCCGCCCCGGCGTGCGCTGGGTGCGAGAGGGTGAATCAGGCTGGGTCCTGCGCCCCGAGACCATCGAGGACCTCATTCGCCTCGAGGGCTGAGGTCTCCGTTCGGTCACTGGCTGAAGCGCCGTCGTCCCAGGAACAATTCCTGCGACGACGGCGCTTCTGTATATGTTCTGATGAAACGATGAGGTGCCCCTGGGAACAACAACAATCTTAAAGAAGGCTGGGTGTACCTGCTTTGAAGTCGGGGTGAACGGTCGAATGTTTTGGAGGGCTGGCACAACTGACGTATGGCCTGCCTGATAGGGGAGATACAGCGGTGGTGTAGCCTCGCCACATGTGTCTTGTAGTGTTCCTACAAACTCAAGGGCTTCAGGATGTATGAAACAGCAGTTTTGATTGTGATGAGACTGTGAGGTCGCGCGTGTTTTGAGTGTTCCCTGTTCCCAATCAGTCGGTTTGTGACACAGTGGTCTTGGTCATCACGGGGCGGCCTTTCCCTCTCCTGAACAGATGGTGGGAACGTTCGGTGATGTTTCACAAGGCAGACCCTTGTCATCTATGCCAGGAATCCGGAGAACCCATGAACACAATGTCCACGGGCGCCGCCTCTCGGCCGGCCCTCACGCGAGGGGCGGTGAGGGGGGCCGCTGCCATCCTCACTCTCTTCCTTGTCGCGATCTTGTCTCAGTTCGCCCCTCAGGCGAGTGCTGAGCAGAACAAGAGCGTCAACGTCACCAACCTGTCTCTGACACGGGTGGACGGCAACAACGTTGAGCAGGACGGACAGCTCAACACCTACGATCTCGCCCGCCTCAGCTTCGACTGGAGTGGTGTCGACGCCAACCTCAAGAGCGGCGACTCCTTCACGATCGGTCTGGGTGAGTACTTCACCAACCTGCAGAACAGCGAGACCCACCCCATGACCGTCGAGTACGGCGGCAAGGATGTCGAGGTCGGTACCTGCACCCTGACCGTCAAGGACGTCACCTGCACCTTCAACTCCAAGGTTGACGAGCTCAAGGCCGCTGGCTTCCACAACTTCAAGGGGTCCGGCTCCGCCCTGGTGTCCGTTGCCAAGGCCACCGACGTGCAGTCCGTTGACTTCACCGTCAACGGTGTCACCACCACCGTCACCCTGCCCGGTGGCGGCGGCATCGGCGGCCCCAAGGAGAGCGACTGGGAGCTCACCAAGTGGGCCTCCAGCTTCTACAACGACTACAAGGAGCTGACCTGGGGTGTGAACTTCGGGACCAACCAGACCACTGGTGACAAGCTCGGCAAGACCTTCGACGGCTCCCGTCAGAGCATCGTCTTCACCGACACCCTCGGTGGCGGCATGGCCTTCAACCAGGCTGACGCCACTCGCACGGTCCTCAACCTGCGTCCTGCGGACGGCAAGTCCATCCCGGTGACCAACGCCGCCGGCCAGGACGCCACCACCCAGTACGGTGACTACGACGTCAAGGCCACCTACTCCGAGGACGGCCGCACCGCCACCTACGAGGTGACCGGTCCGTTCAAGAACGGCACCAACTTCACCCTGGAGTACCCCGTCTCCTTCGTGGACGCCAACGGCAAGGCCGTCGCCGCCTCGCGGGGCACCTCCTACGAGAACACCGTCAACCTCAACGGCACGGACCTGACCAGCACTCAGCAGCAGTCCTACGTCCAGTACTTCGACATCTCGGTCCAGATGGAGCCCGGCTTCGGCAGCTTCAACGTGACCAAGGTCGTTGAGGGTGAGGCCGCCGCGAAGGCCGCCGGCTCCAGCTTCGTCGTTGACGTCGCCTACGAGCTGCCGGCCGCTGCCAGCTCCTACCCGGACTGGAAGGCTCCCGAGGGCCAGAAGGCCACCGGCGAGGGCCGTACCGGAACCTCCTCCGTCACGGTCAAGCCCGGTGAGCCGGTCGCCTTCGACGGCACCTTCCCCGTGGGCACCAAGGTCACGCTCTCCGAGGACACCTCCAAGGCCCAGCCCGCCGCCTCCGGCTTCAGCTGGGGTGAGCCGGTCTTCACCATCGACGGTCAGAAGACCAACACCTTCACCATCCGCGACCAGGAGCTCGTCAAGGTCTCTCTGACCAACACGACGACGACCACCTCGACGCCGCCGACGACCACGCAGACCCCGCCCACGGTGACCACTCCGCCGGCGACCCCGCCGACCACCACGCAGGCCCCGCCCACGGTCGACAACCCGCCGGCGACCCCGCCGACCACTACGCAGCAGCCGCCGAGCACCCCGGGTGCTCCGGTGCCGCCCACCTCCACCCCGAAGACGCCGAACGGTGGCACCCCGCCGCTGGCGCACACCGGTGCTAACGCCGTTGCGCTCGTGCTGCTCGCCGGCGCCGGCCTGGGTGGCGGTGCCCTGCTGGTGGCTCGTCGCCGCAACGCCTCCTGAACGCGGGTGACCGCTTCTCGAGCCTGAACGCTCTGTCAGCAGAGCCCATCCAGTGGCCCCTCTCCGGTTCAGCCGGGGCGGGGCCACTGGCCGTCTGTGTGCAGAGGGCGGCAGGCTTCTCATCGTCTCGGCTCGGGGTGCACGCCGACAGCAGGAGAGCCTCATCAGGTCGTCTCAGCCGTAGGGAGGAGGATCCCGCCACGTCAATCATTCTCCTGAGGGGCGCTTATCGCAGCGCCGCTTTCTAACCTGAAGGCATGAGCGCAACAACCCCCTCCTCTCCGTCCGCACTGACCTCCCTCCTCTCCTCCCTGGAGCAGCCGCCTCCGGCCTGGGGGTACTCCGACCGCGCGTCTGTCCCGACGTCGATGGGTCTGGGGCGGGTGATCGGCCGACTGATCAAACAGATCATCTGGCGTCGCTGAGTGTCCCACCCCGTTCGCGATCCGCCTCAGGCCGGCGCCGGAAGCACCCCTGCCGACCCCATCGCGCCGAGGAGGTCGGGACTGGCCGTGTGTCCACAGGCGGACATGCAAGCGCTCCGCGGTCGATGCCCCTTATGCTGGCCCGCAGTGATGGCCAGCGTCGGTGGTCGGTCGGTTGACCGCGCCCGCCGATCGGCCTCATCGCATGACGCAGTCGAAGTGCCCATGCGCGGCACGCAACACAGCACACACAGCAAGGTGGTCATCCCGTGGCTCAGGACCTCTCATCCCGCCCAGCGCACACTCACCGTCGGCGTCCTCGGCGCCGGGACCGTCGGCAGCCAGGTCATTCGCCTCCTCACCGAGCAGGCCGACGACTTCGCCGCCCGCTCCGGGGCACGTCTTGAGATCACGGGCGTCGCCGTCCGCGACGTCAACGCGCCACGCGACTTCGCCGTCCCCCAAGACCTCCTCACCGATGACGCCACCGCCGTCGCCACCGGCAACGACCTGGTCATCGAGCTCATCGGCGGGATCGAGCCGCCCGCACCCTCATCCTGGCCGCCTTCAAGGCCGGGGCCAGCGTCATCACCGGCAACAAGGCCCTCATCGCGGCCCACGGCCCCGAGCTCTACACCGCCGCGGCGGCCGCAGGCACCGACTTCTACTACGAGGCCGCTGTTGCCGGTGCCATCCCAGTGGTCTACGCGCTGCGCGAGTCCATGGCCGGTGACCGCGTCACCAGCGTGCTCGGCATCGTCAACGGCACCACCAACTACATCCTCGACGAGATGAGCACCAAGGGACTCTCCTTCGAGACCGCCCTGGCCACCGCCCAGGAGCTCGGCTACGCCGAGGCCGACCCCACCGCCGACGTCGACGGCCTGGACGCCGCCGCCAAGGCCGCCATCATCGCCTCCCTCGCCTTCCACACCCGCGTGGGCCTCGACGACGTCTCCGTCGAGGGCATCCGCGAGGTCACCGCCGACGACATCCGCGAGGCCCACGCCTCGGGCTGCGAGCTCAAGCTCCTCGCCATCGCCCAGCGCCGCGACGACGAGCACGCGCAAGGCGTCTCCGTGCGCGTCCACCCCGCCCTCGTCCCCAACGACCACCCGCTGGCCAGCGTTCACGGCGCCTACAACGCCGTCCTGGTCGAGGCCGAGAGCGCCGGGCGCCTCATGTTCTACGGTCAGGGAGCGGGAGGAGCCCCGACCGCCTCAGCGGTCCTGTCCGACGTCGTCGCAGCCGCCGCGCATCGGGTCCACGGCGGCCAGGCCCCCCGCGAGTCCTCCTACGCGAGCCTTCCGGTCCTCGGCCCCGAGGCCGCCGTCACCCGCTACCAGATCCAGCTGCGCTCAGACGACGCCGTCGGCTCCCTGGCCGCGATGGCCTCCGTCTTCGCCGAGAACGAGGTCTCCATCAACTCGGTGCGCCAGAGCGCCTACGTCACCTCCGACGGCAGCCACGACCAGGCCGTCGTCACCTTCGTGACCCACCCCGCCCCCGTCTTCCACCTCGACGCCGCCGTCGAGGGCCTGCGGGACTCCGACCGGGTCGCCGAGGTCGTCTCCATCCAACGCGTCGAGGGCGAGTGACATGCGCATCGTCTACGAGCGCGCGGCCGTCCGGGTCCCGGCCACGACGGCGAACATGGGGCCGGGCTTCGACTCCTTCGGCATGGCCTTCCGCTACTACGACGAGGTCTCGGTGCGGCCGATCACCGGCACCACCCGCGTCATTGTTGAGGGTGTGGGCGCCGAGACCGTCCCCACCGACGACGACAACCTCGTCGTGCAGGCGTTGCGGGCCGGCTTGGACGCCGTGGGAGCCCCACAGGCCGGCTTCGAGATGCGCTGCGTCAACCGGATCCCCCACGGCGGAGGTATGGGGTCGTCCGCCAGTGCCGCCGTGGCCGGACTCATGCTGGCGCGCGGCCTCATCGCCGAGCCCGAGGCCCTCAGCGATGACCGGATCTTCGCCCTGGCCACCGACTTCGAGGGCCACCCCGACAACGTCGCCCCGGCCGTGTTCGGAGGCGCCACCGTCGCCTGGGTCGAGCGCGGCGGGCACCCGCGCATGGCGCCCATGCCGGTGGACGCCTCGCTCGGGGTGAGCCTGCTCATCCCGCCGGCGACGACGCGCCTGTCCACCAAGGAGGCCCGTCAGGTCCTGCCGGTCTCCGTGCCGCGCGAGGACGCCCTGTTCAACACCTCCCGGGCCGCCGTGCTCATGCTGGCGCTCGCCGGACGCCCCGACCTGCTCATGGCCGGAACCGAGGACCGCCTCCACCAGGAGTACCGGCGCGGAGTCCTGCCCGCCTCGATGGCCGTCATGGACTCGCTGCGCGAGCAGGGCTACCCGGCCGTCATCTCCGGCGCCGGTCCCACGGTGCTGGTCCTGTCCACCCTGGCCGACCAGACCCGCTTCGCCCTGGAGAACCACGGCTGGAGCGTACTCAGCCCCGGAATCGACACCCGTGGGGCGGTCTTGACCTCCTGATCCGAGCGGACGGCTTCTTCATCCTCCTCCCTGATCGCGGGCGTTCTCGAGTCCGAGGGCGCCCGCGATCCGCTTCCGTCTCGAATCCTCGATGAGGCTGCTGAGCCCTGCTTCCACGTGAGACGTGCACCACATCTGGGTAGTTGAGAAATAAACTATTAGCTTCTCCAGTTCTCTTGGTACACAAGAAATCATTGAAATCCAGTGTTGAGAACAGGGAGGACGTCTGATGCAGTTCGGGATCTTCACAGTCGGAGACATCACGACCGATCCGGCTACTGGCAAGGCTCCCAGTGAGCATCAGCGCATCAAGAACACAGTCGAGATGGCGGTCCTGGCCGAGCAGGCAGGTTTGGACTTCTTCGCCACCGGGGAGCACCACAACCCACCCTTCGCGCCGTCGTCACCCACGACCCTGCTGGCCAACATCGCCGCCCGCACGGACAAGCTGCTCCTGAGCACTGCGACCACCCTCATCACGACCAATGACCCCGTGCGTCTGGCCGAGGAGTACGCCTACCTCCAGCACCTCTCCGACGGGCGCGTCGACCTCATGATGGGGCGTGGCAACACCGGACCGGTCTACCCCTGGTTCGGCAAGGACATCCGCAAGGGCATCTCGCTCGCGGTGGAGAACTACGACCTGCTGCGCCGCCTGTGGCGCGAGACCAATGTGGACTGGGAGGGTGAGTTCCGCACCGCGCTGCAGGACTTCACATCCATGCCCCGCCCACTCGACGGCGTCCCGCCCTTCGTGTGGCACGCCTCCATCCGCTCGCCCCAGATCGCCGAGCAGGCCGCCTATTACGGAGACGGATACCTCCACAACAACATCTTCTGGCCCATCGACCACGTCAAGAAGATGGTCGATCTCTACCGAGAGCGCTTCGCCTTCTATGGTCATGGTCGGCCCGAGCAGGCGATCGTGGGCTTGGGCGGACAGATCTTCGCCGCCAGGAGTGAGACCGAGGCCATCGAGCGATACACCCCCCTACTTCCGCAACACCTACGTCTACCAGGGGGCGTCGCTGGAAGAGATGACACAGCACACGCCTCTCGCGGTCGGCACGCCTGAGCAGATCGTGGAGAAGTACCTGACCTACCGGGACGCGATCGGCGACTACCAGCGTCAGGCCTTCAACCTGGACCTGGGCGGCGTCCCGCACAAGGAGATCATGAAGCAGATCGAGTACCTGGGTTCCGAGATCGTTCCGGCGCTGCGCGCCGAGCTGGAGTCCACCAGGCCCGAAGGGGTTCCCGACGCGCCGCTCCACCCGCGCCACCGGGCCCTGCTGGAGGGGGCCGAGCCTCCGGCTGAGGAGCCCTTCTCCCTGTCCAACGAGTTCGACCCGCTCACGGGCCGGAAGGTGAGGATCTGAGATGGCATGGGAAACCCGTGACACGACGAGTGACAGGCAGGAGATGGATGACGTGACCGCTGATACGACCGCGCCCGTCGCCCCTTCTGGGGGCACCCAGTCCCTGGCCGGATCGCCGACCTATGACGCCTACGCCAATACCCAGATGGGGCGTCTGAGCCGGATCGTGGCTCTGCACGCCGGGGTCTCGGAGCCCTCGACCTCCCAGCGGCTCGCCGAGCGGCTGGCCGAGTCGACTCGCAAGGCCTTGGAGTCCGACTCCCGCCTGGCCAGCATCGAGGTCATCGGGCTCAGGCCCCTGGTCAAGGACATCTCCCTGGCCAGTGTGGGTGGGCCGGTGTCCGCCGACTGCAGAAGGTGATCGATGCCCTGTCCGCCGCCGACGGCGTCATCCTGGTCAGCCCGGTTTTTCAGGCCTCCTACTCCGGACTGTTCAAGTCCGCCATGGATGTGCTGCCGGCCGGCACGCTTGAGGGCGTCCCCGTCCTGCTGGGGGCGACGGCCGGCACTGCGCGGCACAGTCTTGTGACCGAGATGGCGCTGCGGCCGCTGGTGGTCTACATGAAGGCCCTGCCGACGCAGACCGCCGTCTTCGCGGCCAGCGAGGACTTTCGGTGCGGCCTGGCAGAGGCCATCATCCTCTGAGAGGCCCGAGTCGCCCTTTGAGCGAGCGGTGGCCCGGGCGGGACGGGAGCTGGCCACGCTCATGGAGCGCTTCCCGCGCCAGGCGCCGGTTGACCCGTTGGCCGACTTCACGCCCATGGAGACGCTTCTGGCAGGTCGCTGAGATTGTGAGCCTGGGGGCTTGAAGGGCAAGAGTCGACTTGGTGGTGTCCGAGTCGATCATTCCGGTGGGGCTGATCGTGTGTTCGGTCAGCCCCACCGGTGTCAAAGCGGTGACGACGAGGTGTCGTGGGTGGAATAACGGCCGCATCCCCGGCGTTGCTCGCTAGTGTTTCGTTAGGTGCTGCTTCTCCGGGCTGCTATGATGTCGCTGTCGGCCGCACGGATCGCACCACGCCGCTGACCGCACCAGCCCCGGACCTGAGGCTCAGGTCTCAGCAGAAACCGGCAGTGCATGACCCACCCCCGTGATTGATTCCGGGGAAGTCTCCCCAGTTGAACGTCTCCTTTGTCGGAGCGTCATCACACCGTTAGGACACTCGTGACCGAGACCTCCAGCGCCCAGCCCTCGCTTTCCACCATGCGTCTGGCCGAGCTTCAGTCGCTTGCCGGTTCCATGGGCCTTAAGGGCACCTCCCGTATGCGCAAGAGTGAGCTTGTCGCCGCCATCCGTCAGGCGCGCGGCTCCTCTGCCTCCACTCCCGACTCCCACAGTGCGCCGAAGGGCTCGCCCGATGCCGGGGCGACCGACGTCGCCGACTCGTCATCTTCCACCTCTTCGACCGGTGAGTCCTCTCCGGAGCAGCCCCCGGTCGCGGCCTCCGGGCGCTCCCGCCGTCGTCGTGCCACCGCTGCCTCCGGCGCCCCGGAGGAGCGCCAGTCCGCACCGGCCCTCGACCTGGGCCTCGATCTGCCCGATCGCTCCGGCTCCTCCAGCAGCGACTCGGACAGCGGCTCCGGCCGTGATGAGGAGCGCCCCGCACGCAGCCGGTGGCGCGAGCGCACCGAGCGCTCCGAGACCACTGAGGGCGACGACCGCGGCTCCTACGGCAGCTCGGAGCGGGGTGAGCGCTCCTCGCGCGACCAGTTCCGCCGTGGCCGCCGACGCGTCCAGGCCTCCGCCGGCGCCCCCGAGAACCAGGAGCGCGCCACACGCGAGCCCCGCACCGACTCACCCGAGGACCACGCCGACGCCAAGGCCGCTCTCATGCGGGACCTGGCCGACGCCACCGGGACCTCCGTCGTCGAGTCCCAGGAGCGTCCGCGCCGGGGCCGTGACGGCAGCGATGACTCCGACAGCTACGACGAGGAGCGCGGTGGGCGTCGTCGTCGGGGCCGCAAGCGCGGACGCGACCGCTTCGACCGCGATGAGCGCGACTCCGGCCGCGAGGGCCGGGACGGCTCCGCCGGGCGCGGCAACCGCAACCAGCCGCGTGAGGACGAGGTCCTCCTGCCGGTCGCCGGCATCCTGGACGTCACCGACAACCAGCACGCCTACCTGCGCACCTCCGGGTACCTGCCCGGCCCCAAGGACGTCTACGTCTCCAACCAGCTCATCAAGGACAACGGGCTGCGTGCCGGCGACGCCGTGACCGGCTGGGTCCGCGAGGGCGGAGAGTCCTCCACCCCCCACCAGGGCGGGCGCAACAACCGTCGTCAGAACCGGGCCGGCCGGGTCAAGTACAACCCCATGGTCAGCGTCGAGACCGTCAACGGCATGGACGCCGAGCGCTCCAAGCGCCGCCCCGAGTTCGCCAAGCTCACCCCCCTCTACCCCCAGGAGCAGCTGCGCCTGGAGACCACGCCCAAGGCCGTCACCCCGCGGATCATTGATCTGGTCTCGCCCATCGGCAAGGGGCAGCGCGGGCTCATCGTCTCCCCGCCCAAGGCGGGTAAGACGATCGTCCTGCAGCAGATCGCCAACGCCATCAGCGTCAACAACCCCGAGGCCCACCTCATGGTCGTGCTCGTCGACGAGCGCCCTGAGGAGGTCACCGACATGCAGCGCACGGTCAAGGGCGAGGTCATCGCCTCCACCTTCGACCGCCCCGCCTCCGACCACACGATCGTGGCCGAGCTGGCCATCGAGCGCGCCAAGCGCCTCGTGGAGCTGGGCCAGGACGTCGTCGTGCTGCTGGACTCCATCACCCGGCTCGGGCGCGCCTACAACCTGGCGGCCCCGGCCAGCGGCCGGATCCTCTCCGGCGGCGTGGACGCCTCCGCCCTCTACCCGCCCAAGCGCTTCTTCGGGGCGGCCCGCAACGTGGAGAACGGCGGCAGCCTGACCATCCTGGCCACGGCCCTGGTGGAGACCGGCTCCAAGATGGACGAGGTCATCTTCGAGGAGTTCAAGGGGACCGGAAACATGGAGCTGCGGCTGTCGCGCCAGCTGGCCGACAAGCGCATCTTCCCGGCTGTGGACGTGGCGGCCTCCGGCACCCGCCGCGAGGAGCTGCTCATCGACCCCGCCCAGCTCAAGATCATGTGGCGCCTGCGCCGCCTCTTCGCCGGGCTGGAGCAGCAGCAGGCCATCGAGCTGGTGCTCTCCAAGCTCAAGGACACCCAGTCCAACGCCGAGTTCCTCATGGTGCTGTCCAAGACCACCCCGGCCGGCACCTCCCTGGCCGACGGCGAGGACGAGTAACGCAACCGGCCAGGTGCCCGGTCTCACGCGGTAAAACCGTTGCATGGGCCGGCGGCCGGTGGCATAGTCTGCTGCTGGCCTCCGGTTCACCCTCGCTCCCGCGTGGGACCCGGGACCCTCTGACGCTTAAGGAGAAACCTATGAAGCAGGGCATCCACCCCGACTACGTGGCCACCACGGTCACGTGCACCTGTGGCAACACCTTCGAGACCCGCTCCACCGTCACCTCCGGTGAGATCCGCGTGGACGTGTGCTCGGCCTGCCACCCGTTCTACACCGGCAAGCAGAAGATCCTCGACACCGGTGGCCGCGTTGCCCGCTTCGAGGCCCGGTACGGCAAGCGCAGCAAGTAGCCGCGTCTCACGACGCCGGCGGCCGGCTCCCAGAGTCGCCGTCGGCGTCGTTTGCATATCGCACGAGTGCCGCTGGTGCCCGTCAGCACGACTCCTAGCCAGTGAAGGAACCCGAGTCCATGAGTGAGGACTTCTCCGCCGCAGAGCCGCTCCTGGCCGAGTACGCGGATATCGAGGCCGAGATGGCCGGGCCCGCGGCCGCCGACCCGGGCGCCATGCGTCGGCTGGGGCGCCGCTACGCCGAGCTGGGCAGGGTCGTGGCCGCCTACCGGGCCTGGCAGTCGGCCAGTGCCGACCTGGCCGACGCCCGCGAGCTGGCCGCGGAGGATGAGGACTTCGCCGCTGAGGTGCCGGCCCTGGAGGCCGCCGAGGCCGCTGCCGGCGAGCACCTGCGCGAGGTCCTCGTGCCCCGGGATCCTGACGACTCCCGCGACGTCATCATCGAGGTCAAGGCCGGTGAGGGCGGTGAGGAGTCGGCGCTGTTCGCCTCCGACCTGGCCCGCATGTACTCCCGCTACGCCGAGCGGCAGGGCTGGGCCGTGGAGGTCCTGGACGCCACCGACTCGGACCTGGGCGGTTACAAGGACGTGCGCCTGGCCATCAAGGCCCGCGGGACCCGTGGAGCCCCAGGACGGGGTGTGGGCGCACCTGAAGTACGAGGGCGGCGTCCACCGCGTCCAGCGCGTCCCGGTCACCGAGTCCCAGGGGCGCATCCACACCTCCGCGGCGGGCGTCCTCGTCATGCCGGAGGCTGACGACCCCGGTGAGCTCCAGATCGACGCCGCGGACCTGCGCATCGACGTCTTCCGCTCCTCGGGACCCGGGGGCCAGAGCGTCAACACCACGGACTCGGCCGTGCGCATCACGCACCTGCCCACGGGGATCGTCGTATCCATGCAGAACGAGAAGTCCCAGCTGCAGAACAAGGAAGCGGCCATGCGGGTCCTGCGGGCCCGGCTCCTGGCCGAGCGTGCTGCGGCCGCCGCCGCCGAGGCGGCGCAGGCCCGTCGCAGTCAGGTGCGCACTGTGGACCGCTCCGAGCGCATCCGCACCTACAATTTCCCTGAGAACCGGATCGCCGACCACCGCACCGGCTTCAAGGCCTACAACCTCGACGCCGTTCTTGACGGTGATCTCGGCCCGGTGATCGCCTCGGCCATCGCCATGGACGAGGCTGAACGATTATCCCAGGTGGGTGAGGGCAGTGGTTCCTGAGTTGTGCGGCGGCGCGCCGGCGGGCGCGGTGGACCGCTACGGGCTGCGGGCGCTGGTGCGTCAGGCGGCCGGTCGGCTGGCTGCGGCCGGCGTGACCAGCCCTCAGGTCGATGCCCGCATCCTGGCCGAGCACCTGCTGGGACGAGCCCTGCTGCTGGCCGACGGCGCCGACGGCGACTTCCCGGCCGCCTATGACGCGCTGGTGCTGCGCCGCGAGTGCCGTGAGCCCCTCCAGCACATCATTGGACGCATGTGGCTGCGGGGCGCCGAGCTCATCAGCCGTCCCGGCGTGTTCATCGTGCGACCGGAGACCGAGGTGGTGGCCGGGGCCGCCATTGAGGCGGCCCGCGAGGTCATGGACGGCGGCGGGGGAGTGGTCCTGACGGCCGACCTGTGCACCGGCTCGGGCGCGATCGCGGCCTGCGTCGCCAAGGAGGTGCCGGGAGCCCGGGTGGTCGCCGTCGAGATCAGCGAGACTGCTGCGTCCCTGGCGCGCGAGAACTGTGAGCGGCTGGTGCCCGGACGCGTCGAGGTGATCCATGCCGACGCCACCGACCCGCTGGTCCTCCATGACCTCAACGGGCAGATCGACGTCGTTGTCTCCAACCCGCCCTACGTGCCGGCCGGCGCCGTGGAGGACACCGAGACGGAGCAGCACGAGCCCACGGTGGCGCTCTACGGTGGAGGCCCTGACGGGCTGGAGATTCCGATTGACGTCCTGGTGCGCTCGGTCGCGCTGCTGCGCACCGGCGGGGTGCTCGTCATGGAGCACGACCACGAGCAGGGGGCGCTGCTGCGTGCGGCCGCGCTCGGGGCCGGGTTCAAGCAGGCCGAGACCGGTCAGGACCTCACCGGCCGCGACCGCTACCTGCGTGCCGTGAGATAGGTTCTTCGGTAGGCGAGGCAAAGGTGGCTGGGCCGCCTACCGCCCCAGTGGCTGACGTGGTTGATCTCTGGTCAACGTTGCGCGGTTCTGAGAGAATAGTTCTGTGGCGGTGAAAGTGGCGATCGATACGAAGGCGCTGTCGGAGGCGTGCGCCCGGTTTGGTGTTGCTCGGTTGCGTGTCTTCGGATCAGTGCTTAACGATCATTTTGATCCCCAAGCCAGCGATATCGACTTTCTTGTCGACTTCCAGGCGGGCCGGGAGGATCGATTCGCGGATTTCTTCGGCCTGCAGGATGAGCTGACGAGGATCTTCGGAAGAAAGATTGACCTGGTCGTTGCTGACTCGGTCAAGAATCCTTACTTCAAGTCCTCGGTGCTGAGGGGTGCTGAGGATGTCTATGCGGCCTGAGTCCTATGCTCACATCTGGGATGCTCTTCAGGCGGTGCGAGCCCTGCGACGACTCGTGTAGTGATGCTTGAGACGATCTTGGCTGAGATGCTCCGGGATACTCATTGGCCTGAGTGACGGCGCCGAAGGCCTACCCGAGCCCGACCTCGGCGGGTACTTGTTTCGGCAGCGTGATGCTCTCTCGCACTCGGTGAGCTGAGCTGTCGCAGATTGAGTGTGTGTGGACTGGTCAGGTGTGTCAGGGAGTCCCGCTGGACGTGGCCGTTCTGTTCAAGACGGGATGTCGTAGGCGGCATACGGTGTCGCTATGGCACTACGACTCGGATTCATCGGCATCGTGACTCGCAATATGTCCGCCTCACTCACCTTCTACCGTCTGCTTGGAGCGGCCGTTCCTGAAAGGAGCGACGAGCCGCATGTCGATACCAGTCTCGAAGACGGCACCGTTCTGGCGTGGGACACCATCGACCTCATTCGTAGTCTCGACCCTGGTTACGAGTTGCCCTCGGGAGGTCACCGCATCGCCCTGGCCTTTGACCAGGGGACGGTGAACGCCGTGGACGCCACCTACGCCAGGCTCACCGGAGCAGGATACGAAGGCCGCACCGAGCCGTGGGATGCCCCCTGGGGGCAGCGCTACGCCACGGTGCTCGATCCCGATGGCAATAGCGTCGACCTCTTCGCGGCCTTGGAGAACTGAGCCGGCGTCACCCCGACCAAGTGCGCGAACTCGCGGGTCAGATGCGGCTGATCCGCATAACCCGTCATCGCTGAGACGTGGGCCGGCGAAAGTCCCCGCTGGAGAAGCGAGCGTGCTTGGAATACTCGCTCAATGCGTGCCAGAGTGGTGTATCCGTAGCCGAAGGCCTCCAGCATTCGTCTGCGCAGCGTGCGCTCCGACCAGTCCAGAGCTCGGGCGACCTCTCGCGCTGGCGCTCCGGTCCGGGCGAGTCGGTGCGTCGTCGCCACCCACGGCTCCACCTGGTCGACAAGCAGCTCAGAGAGCACGAAGTCTGGTCGGGAAGCGTTGCTCGCTCGCATCATCAGGTCGTACAAGACAGCCGCCTCCGATCCCAACGCGGTGCGCAGCTCCACTACTCGGTTTCTCAACTCGCTGAGTGCCACGGGCAGGACCCTGCGAGCGGTGCCCGCTTCCAGCCTCACACCGATGGTGGGGTCAGCGTCGTCGGCAGGAGCGTGGATGACACGAGTCTGCGGGCCGCACAGGAACACCTGCTCGCTGCGGACAATGAGGTCGACGCATCCGTCAGCGGGAATGATGGCGGCGCTGCCACCCACCGATCGCCAGAGCGTGCGCTGCTCACTGAGGACCGTCTCGGAGTACACCTCTCTATCGTGGAGCACAGAGCGATGCGAGTCCAGGGACCTGTCAAGGATAGATCGTCAGAGTGGATCCGGCGCTGTACATATACGCGCCTGGGGAATGTATGAACGAGGTCAGAAGTTGTCGCCGTCCCTGGTCGATAGCCGCTCCGCCGACTCGTGAATCACCTCGGTGGCGTCCTCCAGGAACTCAATGAGCTGATCGACCCGGCTCTCGGGCCAGCCCTCCACCAGGGCGACCAGTCTCCGGTTGGCGGGCAGGAATACCTCGGCAAGGCGATCAACGCCTATGGCATGGATGGTGAATGAGCGCAGGTCCGTCTCACTGGGACGACGTTCGACCCAACCGTCGCGGGTGAGCCGGCGTAGCACGCTCGTCATCGTTGTCGTCCCCATCCGGGTTCTGCGGGCGAGGGCAGTGGGGGTCTGCGGACCCTCACGGTGCAGGATGTCGAGTACAGCCAGATCGCTGTCGTTGAGCCCGGTTTGCGCCGCTACAGCGCGGTTGCTGGCGGCGAGCTCGCTGTTCATAGCACGCAACGCCCGGATGAGACGCTGATCATGAGTCCGTCTGCTCAAGCGATCCTCCTGATCTGGGTGAACATGGATGAGTGTCAGGATAGATCGACGGCGAGCTTGCCGCGGACGTGGCCCTTTGCCAGCTCGGTATAGGCGGCGCGAACCTGCTCCAATGTGAATGGGTACGTGCGAGCGATGTCGACCTTGATGACGTCGTCCGCCACCAGTTGTGCTACTTCCTCAAGGTCGATGCGTCCACTGCTGTGTCGTGAGCCGGTGAACTGCGCTCCCCTGAGTATCGCCGTGGGTGAGGGAACCAGGGTGCCGATGGAACGGCCCGTCAGCCCGAGATCGCGGCCAAGTTTTACGTAGCCGCCGCCGTAGCAGTCCAGGAGTTTGGTGATAGGTGACGGAGCCGCCTCGCAAACCCGACTTGTCAGGTTCTCACCATAGGTGACTGGAATGATGCCCAAGGAGCGGAGATATTCGGTATTGCGGGCGCCGGCAATTCCGATCACGGTGGCACCCCGGCTCAAAGCGAGCTGAGCGGCAATCGAGCCCACGCCGCCTGCGGCGGCACTGATGACAATGACATCGCCCTCGTGCAGGTTCAGCTGTCTGAATGCGCCGCGCGCGGTTTGCGAGGCAACACCCAGACAGGCCGCCTGCGTGAATGACAACGGGGCTGGCTTCTTGACGACATCGCCGGTGGGTGCCACCAACTCGGTGGTGAACGCTCCGCGGGTGTCGGCCTGGCCGGGGGCGCTTCGCAAGGTACCCAGCACGGCGTCGCCCACGGCGAGGTCCGTGACGTTGGTACCGACTGCGTCGATGACTCCCGCGAAGTCTCGGGCCACGCCCCTGGGGAAACGGGAGGATGCGCCCTCGAGCCACCGTCGAGGGTGAATGAGGCGTTGAACCCGTTCGACAGGTCGCAGGTCGCCTTCGAAGGTCTTGAAGTCGAGCGGGTTGAGCCCGACGGCGCGTACCGCGATACGCACCTCTCCGTCGCCGGGTGCCTGCGTCGGGCGCTCAGCCTCCTCCAGGACCTCTGGCCCGCCGAATGTGCGGTACTCGATCGCTCGACTCATGGAAGCCTCCTCGGACTCACGCGACAGCGAGATGCTGCGCTCATCTCGAACCACTACGTAGAACGAATAGTACGAGATTCGTACTAGTTTAGGCAAGAAGGTATCTCTGGGCGGGCTCTGTGGGCTCTTTGGGGAGAGGGAGGCGGTCAGTTGCGACTTCGTTATTTGCTCCGGCGCTCCCTGCCCGACAGCGTCGCCGATGCCACCAACACTTCCTTTGCCTGCGAGCTCGAGTACATCCAGGATGATGCCGCTCGTTGCAGTCGTTGATCATGAGTGCGAGTTTCGAATCGGGTTGGACACGGGCGGCTCCCCAGGTGCCCGCTCGGGGTCCGGTGCGGCGGGAGTGGTTTCCTGCTTAAGGCAAGGGTTCCTCTCCGGCGGCTTGCCGGTAGCGGCGTGATGCCTCAGTAAGCCTGCTGATCAGCATCCCCAGGGTCTTCAGGTTCTTCTCTCCGATCTCCTGGCCGACGGTGTCGGCCCAGGCATGCTGTTCCGCGGTGAGTGCTGTGATCACTCGCCGTCCCTTGCCGGTCAGGACGAGCAGGTTCTGACCGCGCCGCCCGGGATTGGGCTGCCAGTGCGCCCAGTCCTGTGCGACGACATCATTGGCCACCCGCTGCACGCTCTGCCGCGTCAGTCCGACCCGACGCGCGATCTCGGCAACCGGCAGCGGTTCTTCCAGGACGGCGCCCAGCACCTGCCACCGGGCCGGGGTCAGCTCATGCGGGGCCGTGATCGCCGCAGCCGCCTCCAGGAGCTCCCCGTTGAGGGCGAAGGCGGGAAGGACCAAGGCGGTGAGGGCGTCCCCCTCAGGCGTTCTGCCAGGCAACGGTCGCCTCCATGAGGGCCATGTAGTCCTTCTCTCGGCCGTTGAGGAAGACCTGTTCCCAGGAGTCGACCATCGCATCGGGCACAAGCTCGGTGATCCGCATGACCTCCGCGGTGAAGGGGACCGCATGAATGCCTGAGGCCGTGGTGACACCCCGGTCGGTGACTACTGGGGCCTCCACGTAGTGCGCACCGGCTCGGTATCCACTGGCCTCCAGGTACGAGGCAGCATTCGAGGTGTGACGGCGCTCGTCCAGGAAACCGCCCCGGGCCAGTAGAAGCGTGGCGCCGCAGATCGCCGCCACCGGAATCTCCTTGTCCACGAGATGGCCGACGGCCTCGATGATCCGGTCGTGCCCGGCTGCGTAGTGGTCCCCTCCCGGAATGACCAGGGCCGCGAGGGATCCCTCTTCGGCCAGCGCGTCCAGGGCGTCGAGGTCGGCCTCCGGGGCCAGCGGAAGGTTCCCGAGCGTGCGCACCGGCTCGAGCCCGTCGCCCACGAGCAGCAGCCGGAAGCGCCCGGGCTTGAGCTGCTCCGCGCCCGCGATCTGAGTGGTGAGGTAGGCATACTCCCAGTCCGCCATGGTCTCAGTCGTGTACAGGGCGATGGTGCGCATCTCGGCTCCTCTCAGGTTGGTTCCGCCATTTATTGACAGCATGCTGTCAACATCGACAGTATGCTGTCAATGTCGGGTTGGGGTGGAGAAGAACGGAACGTGTCGGTTGCCTGGCCTAGGCTTGGCCTCACGATGAACGCGATGAACTCCCTCTTCGGCGCCCTGCCCATGCCCGGCTCCGGCGGTGCGGCCACACCGCCGCCCGAGGCCGCGCTACCCGCCCTCGTCCCCGCCGCAGGCTCCTTCGACGATGACTCCTGGGCCGACGTCGAGGCCCCGGAGGAGGACTGGGGCCCCGAGGACGCCCCACCGCCCGAGGACGAGTCCGCCGCAGCCCCCACCTGGGAGGAGCGCCAGGACGAGGTCTCCGCCCTGGTCGCCCGCGCCCAGGCCAACGCCGCCGCGGCCCGCACCCGAGCCGACGGCGCCGCGCCGTCGGGCCAGTCCTCCGGCCCCGCCTGGGGCGTGACGGTCTCAGACCCGGCCGAGCTGCTCTCCGGCCTCAACCCCGCCCAGGAGGCCGCCGTCACCCACGCCGGCGCCCCCTGCTCATCATCGCCGGCGCGGGCTCGGGCAAGACCCGGGTCCTGACCCACCGCATCGCCCACCTCATCGCCACCGGCCGCGCCCGCCCCGGCGAGATCCTGGCCATCACCTTCACCAACAAGGCCGCCGCCGAGATGCGCGAACGCGTCACCGCCCTGGTGGGCCCCGCCGGCGAGCGCATGTGGGTCTCCACCTTCCACTCCGCCTGCGTGCGCATCCTGCGCCGCGAGCACGAGGCCGCCGGCCTGCGCTCCACCTTCTCCATCTACGACGCCGCCGACTCCACCCGCCTCATCACCCTCATCGTGCGCGAGCTGGGCATCGACCCCAAGCGCTTCACCCCCAAGACCTTCGCCCACCGCATCTCCGACCTCAAGAACGAGACTCATCACCCCGGCCCAGTTCGCCGAGCGCGCCGTCACCTCCAACCCCCTCGAGCGCCACCTCGCCGAGGTCTACCGCGCCTACGCCCAGCGCCTGAGCGCCGCCAACGCCCTGGACTTCGACGACATCATCATGCGCACCGTCTCCCTGCTCCAGACCCGCCCGGCCGTGGCCGAGATGTACCGGCGCCGCTTCCGCCACATCCTGGTCGACGAGTACCAGGACACCAACCACGCCCAGTACGTCCTCGTGCGCGAGCTCGTCGGCGGCCCCTGGCACCTCGGGGGCGGGGCTCGGCCCTGCCACCGGGCGAGTCTCACCGTCGTCGGCGACTCCGACCAGTCCATCTACGCCTTCCGCGGCGCCACCATCCGCAACATCGAGGAGTTCGAGGAGGACTACCCCTCGGCCCGCACCATCCTGCTGGAGCAGAACTACCGCTCCACCCAGAACATCCTCTCGGCCGCCAACGCCGTCATCTCCCGCAACAGCGGCCGGCGCGAGAAGAACCTGTGGACCGCCGCCGGCGACGGTGCCCCCATCACCGGTTACGTCGCCGACTCCGAGCACGACGAGGCCCGCTGGATCAGCCAGGAGGTCGACCGCCTGGCCGACGAGCACGGCGTACGCCCCCGCGACGTCGCCGTCTTCTACCGCACCAACGCCCAGTCCCGCGCCCTCGAAGAGGCCTTCATGCGCGCCGGCCAGCCCTACAAGGTCATCGGCGGCACCCGCTTCTACGACCGCCGCGAGATCAAGGACGCCATCGCCTACCTGCGCGCCGTCGACAACCCCGACGACGACGTCAACCTGCGCCGCATCCTCAACGTCCCCAAACGCGGCCTGGGCGACAAGGCCGAGGGCGCCCTGGCCGAGCACGCCGCCCGCTACGCCGTCTCCTTCGGGCAGCCGTCGCCGACGCCGCCGGAGCCCCCCGTGAGGCCCAGACTGACGAGCCCGGCGAGGCCAACCGGACCGAGAACGCCGACGGACAGGTTTCCTCCTCCGCCGGGGCCGGCGAGCCGCCCGAGGTCGAGGGCCTGACCACCCGGGCCCGCAACCAGGTGCGTGGCTTCCACGAGCTGCTCACCACCCTGCGCCACATGGTCACTGCCGGCGACGGCGTCGCCGACATCCTCGACTCCGCCCTGGACGCCTCGGGCTACCTCGCCGAGCTGCGCGCCAGCGACGACCCCCAGGACGCCACCCGCGTGGAGAACCTCGCCGAGCTCCACTCCGTGGCCAGCGACTTCCAGGCCGCCAACCCCGACGGCACCCTGGCCGACTTCCTCGAACGCGTCTCACTCGTGGCCGACTCCGACCAGCTCCCACCCAGCGCCGACCTGGAGGACGAGGATGCCCGGCAGGGCCGAGGAGCAGGGCCAGATCACCCTCATGACCGTCCACACCGCCAAGGGCCTGGAGTTCCCGGTCGTCTTCGTCACCGGCATGGAGGACGGCACCTTCCCCCACAACCGCTCCCTGACCGAGGAGACCGAGCTCGCCGAGGAACGGCGCCTGGCCTACGTGGCCCTCACCCGCGCCCGCGAACGCCTCTACCTCACCCGCGCCGCCGTGCGCTCGGCCTGGGGCGCCGCCAACGCCATGCCCGCCTCCCGCTTCCTCGACGACGTGCCGGACGAGACCATCGACTGGAAGCGCTTGGCCTCCTCCATGGAGGCGCTGCGCGGCGGCGGCACTGGCTGGGGCAGCAGCTGGGGCGAGGGCGGCTTCGGCTCGGGCGGGCGGAGCTCAGGCTCCTCCCGGCAGAGCTCCTACTCCGACGACGATGACTTCGCCCCGCCCGTGGGCGCAGGCACCAAGCGCTCGGGCACGCTGGGGCGCCTGGAGACCGCCCAGGACCGTGCCGCCAAGCGCGCCTCCGCCCGCCTCGAGGCCCGCGGCAAGCAGGGCGACTCCTCGCCGGCCGGCGCTGCCGCCTCGGAGGACCTGCCCGCAGCCGTCGCCGGACTGAGGACCGGCGACCAGGTGCGCCACGACTCCTACGGGGTGGGCACCGTCGTCGGCCTGGAGGGCAAGGGGCGCTCTCTGACCGCCCGCGTCGAGTTCGTCATCGACGGCGCCCCCACCACCAAGCGCCTCATCCTGCGCTACGCCCCCGTCACCAAGATCTGACGGATCCATCCTTCGCCACCTCCCGCGGTATCGGAAACCGTGCTGAAGGCAGTGGGCGCCGGTTCCTCCTGGCGGGGGAGGCGTGGCGATCGGTGGGTAGGAAACACTGGGGTCATGAACGCCCCGGCCTCCTTCCCGACTTCATCAGTGGAGCCGCGGGCTCCTCGCCTCCTGGACCGGCTCGTCCCGGCCAGTCCCCAGTGGCGCATTCCTCCGCGAAAGGCGGAGCGGCTCGGCTGGCTCCAGCTTCTTCTCGGAATTCCGATGATCTTCGTCGTTCAACTCGTCGCGGGGATTCTCGCAGTGATGACCGGATTCGCGCACCTGACGGCTAACGGTCGGCTTGATTCCCTGCCGGAAGCCTTATTCGTCATAGCTATCTTCGGTGCACCGCTGGCCCTGCTCGGGTACTGGCTGCTGGTGCGCTTCGTCGGTGGCCGGCCCGTTATCGAGGTGGGCGGGCGTGGGGCAGCACTGCGCGAGTTCCTGGTCGGCCTGGCCATAGGAGCGCTGCTCATGAGCGCCGTCATCGCGGTTCTGGCCCTGCTCGGTTCCTACCACGTGGTGGACGTCGGCTGGAGCACGGGGATCCTCGCCGGTCTAGGAGCCGGAGTCCTTGCCGGATTCACCGAGGAGATTCTGTTTCGAGGGATTCTGCTGCGCCTCATCGAGGGCTGGGTGGGGACCTGGTGGGCGCTGGCCATCACCTCGTTCCTCTTTGGAATCTCTCACCTGGGCAACGCTCATGCGACGGTCTTCGGTGCGGTGGCGATCGCGCTGGAGGCGGGCATCCTGCTGGGCGCCTGCTACCTGCTCACCCGTCGCCTGTGGCTGGCGATCGGGCTGCACGCAGCCTGGAACTTCGTCCAGG